>CDZT01058033.1_pt1 | contig 184522 bp, 145 predicted proteins | sample 557531 | NCBI WGS metagenome assembly CDZT01 (sample SAMEA3182066, study PRJEB8094) | gut metagenome | biome: human; feature: gut; material: Stool; isolation source: human stools | place: Canada | collected 2013-03-05
GTGCTGAAAGCATCTAAGTACGAAGCCAGCCACAAGATTAGATTTCTCAGGGTCGTTGTAGACTACGACGTTGATAGGATGCAGGTGTACAGGCAGCGATGTCATAGCCGAGCATTACTAATTGCCCGTCCACTTTTTGCCTTCCGTGTATGGAGGTATATACGTTCAGCAATATATGGACACTTTACTTTTTTCTCATCATGTCTGCCTTATTCAGGTGACTACAGCACCGGGGTTCCACCTCTTCCCATTCCGAACAGAGAAGTTAAGCCCGGTCACGCCGATGGTACTGCGTAACAGTGGGAGAGTAGGTAGTCGCCGTTTTCAGAAGAAGCCTCCGTGTCTGATAAGGATACGGAGGCTTTGTTCGTTTTTGGCGGTCTCATAAACTTTTCTTATATTTGCGCCGAACTAATTTTATATCAACGTTTAAAGCAAATTGAAAGTATGAAGACTAAAGTTTTATTGGCTGCCGTTGCGGTAGCGTTTTCTTTCGCAGTGACATCTTGTGGCAACAAAAAGGCTGCAGATTCTAATGCAACTGAGGCAGATTCTTGCTGTGCTGCAAAAACAGAACAAGTATGTGACTCTGCAAAGGCATGTTGCCAGGCAGCTGATTCAGCAGCGTGCCCTAAGGCTGCATGTGATGGTGCCAAGTGTAACAAACCTTGTGAGAAGAAGTAATTCAGAACTTGTATTGAATTGAAGAATAAGGAAGAGGCGTACCTCAAGGTACGCCTCTTTTTGTGATATATTTTAGCGATAAATGAATACAAACTTATAAAGTGATATTTTTTATCGGAAAAAAGTAACGAATTTCTTTGTGTGCTACGAAATAATATCTACCTTTGCAACGTCAAAACAAAAAGAAGATGATTCAGAACTTTACATATATTCTACTGTGTGGTATTATTATTCTACTGGCAAGGTTTAGTGGAAGTGAGTGCTGTGCGTGAATATATATGTAAGATGCAATGATATATGAAGCCTTTCTCACTTCCAAGTGCGAAAGGCTTTTTTTATGGAACATAAATTAAATACAATAAAGCAATGAGTGACAAATTATTTATTTTCGACACAACGCTCCGCGATGGCGAGCAGGTTCCGGGATGCCAATTGAATACAGTGGAAAAGATTCAGGTAGCCAGACAACTGGAAGCCCTGGGGGTGGACGTGATTGAAGCCGGATTTCCGATTTCAAGTCCGGGAGATTTCAATTCGGTCATTGAGATATCAAAAGCTGTGACATGGCCCACTATCTGCGCCTTGACACGTGCCGTACAGAAAGATATTGATGTGGCGGCAGAGGCTTTGCAGTTTGCCAAGCATAAACGCATTCATACTGGTATCGGTACATCTGACTCGCACATTAAGTATAAATTCAATTCCAATCGCGAAGAAATTATAGAGCGTGCAGTGGCTGCCGTAAAGTATGCACGTAAGTATGTGGATGATGTAGAGTTCTATGCCGAAGATGCAGGCCGAACGGATAATGAATATTTGGCACGGGTGGTAGAAGCTGTTATCAAGGCAGGTGCTACTGTGGTGAATATTCCCGATACAACGGGGTATTGCTTGCCTGATGAGTATGGCGCGAAGATAAGATATCTGATGGAACATGTCAACGGTATTCATAATGCCATTATTTCTACTCATTGCCACAATGACTTGGGCATGGCTACTGCCAATACAATGGCTGGCGTGCTGAATGGTGCCCGCCAGGTGGAGGTAACCATCAATGGTATTGGTGAACGTGCCGGCAATACTTCTCTTGAGGAAGTGGCGATGATTATCAAATGTCACAAGGACATAGAAATCGAGACCAACATCAATACACAGAAGATTTATCCAACCAGCCGTATGGTGTCCAGCCTGATGAACATGCCGGTGCAGCCCAACAAGGCTATTGTAGGTCGCAATGCTTTTGCCCATTCGTCGGGTATTCACCAGGACGGTGTATTGAAGAATGTGCAGACGTACGAAATCATTGACCCGCATGATGTGGGTATTGATGATAATTCCATCGTATTGACAGCCCGTAGCGGACGTGCAGCCTTGAAGAATCGTTTGTCGATATTGGGAGTACAGCTGGATCAGGAGAAGCTGGACAAAGTGTATGAAGAGTTCCTGAAACTTGCCGATAAGAAGAAAGATATCAATGATGACGACATTCTGGTATTGGCAGGGGCAAACCGTACGCAGAACCACCGCATCAAACTGGAATATCTTCAGGTGACCAGTGGAGTAGGGGTTCGTTCGGTTGCCAGCTTGGGATTGAACATCTCCGGTGAGAAGTTTGAAGCCGCTGCCAGTGGAAACGGTCCGGTAGATGCCGCTATCAAGGCCTTGAAGAAGATTATCGACCGTCATATGACATTAAAGGAATTCACCATCCAGGCTATCAGCAAGGGTAGCGATGATATGGGTAAGGTACATATGCAGGTGGAATACGATAATCATATTTATTATGGGTTTGGTGCCAATACGGATATTATTGCGGCATCGGTGGAAGCGTACATCGACTGTATCAATAAGTTCAAGATGTGATTTTAATCGTAAATTGTAAATAGCTAAATTGTACATAAAGAGATGAATACATTATTTGATAAAATCTGGGATGCCCATGTGGTACAGAAAGTGGAAGACGGTCCCACACAGCTTTATATTGACCGGCTTTATTGTCATGAAGTAACCAGCCCGCAAGCCTTTTCAGGATTGCGCGAACGTGGAATCAAGTGTTTCCGTCCGGAAAAGATTTTCTGTATGCCCGACCATAACACGCCGACGCATGACCAGGACAAGCCGATTGAAGACCCGGTTTCAAAGACTCAGGTAGATACACTGGCCAAGAATGCGGAAGAGTTTGGATTGGCCCATTTCGGCATGATGGACAAGAAGAACGGAATTATCCATGTAGTAGGTCCGGAACGCGGGCTGACCCTGCCTGGCATGACCATTGTCTGCGGTGACTCGCATACTTCCACCCACGGGGCGATGGGAGCAGTGGCTTTCGGTATCGGTACGAGTGAAGTGGAAATGGTAATGGCCTCGCAATGTATCCTTCAGACCCGTCCTAAGACAATGCGCATCACTGTTGACGGCAAACTTGGCAAAGGAGTGACGGCAAAAGATGTGGCATTGTACATGATGTCGAAGATGACGACCAGCGGCGCTACGGGATATTTCGTGGAATATGCCGGAGAAGCTGTGCGTAGTCTGACTATGGAAGGCCGTCTGACCTTGTGCAATCTGAGTATAGAGATGGGTGCCCGCGGCGGTATGGTTGCTCCGGATGAGACCACTTTCGAGTACATCAAAGGACGCGAATATGCTCCGAAGGGTGAGGCATGGGACAAGGCATTGGCCTATTGGAAAACATTGAAGAGTGATGAGGATGCAGTGTTCGACAAGGAAGTCCGTTTTGCTGCCGAAGATATTGAACCGATGATTACATACGGTACCAACCCGGGCATGGGTATGGGTATCACACAACATATTCCTACTACCGAAGGCATGGGAGAAGCTGCCCGGACCTCTTTCATGAAGTCTATTAGCTATATGGGTTTCCAACCGGGAGAACCTTTGCTGGGTAAGAAGGTTGACTATGTGTTTTTGGGTGCCTGCACCAATGGACGCATTGAGGATTTCCGTGCATTTGCCTCCATTGTGAAAGGCCGTCGGAAAGCCGAGAATGTAGTGGCATGGCTGGTTCCGGGCTCCTGGATGGTAGATGCACAGATTCGCGAAGAGGGACTGGACAAGATTTTGGAAGAGGCCGGTTTTGCCATTCGCCAACCGGGTTGTTCTGCTTGCCTGGCAATGAACGACGATAAGGTGCCTGCCGGAAAGTATGCAGTGTCTACCAGTAACCGTAATTTTGAAGGACGCCAGGGACCGGGTTCCCGAACACTGCTTGCCAGCCCGCTTGTAGCTGCAGCAGCGGCAGTGACTGGAGTAATTACTGACCCGAGAACGCTGATTTGATGTACGATTGGACGATTTACGATTAAAATTACTTCGTAAATCAAACATCGTTCAACAAAGGTAAATCAAGAGTATTTTCAATCGTAAATTGTAAATCGTAAATACAAAGATGAAGACAAAATTTGATAGATTAACCAGTACTTGTGTGCCTCTTCCATTAGAGAATGTGGATACAGACCAGATAATCCCTGCACGTTTTCTGAAAGCTACTACCCGTGAGGAAAAGTTCTTCGGAGATAATTTATTCCGCGATTGGCGCTATCATCCGGACGGTTCTCTGAACAAGGACTTTGTTTTGAACAATCCCACTTACGGTGGACAGATTCTGGTGGCGGGAAAGAACTTCGGTTCCGGTTCCAGCCGTGAGCATGCTGCATGGGCCATTGCCGGTTACGGTTTCCGCGTGGTGGTATCGAGTTTCTTTGCCGATATACACAAGAACAATGAACTGAACAACTTTGTGCTTCCGGTGGTGGTAAGTGAGCCGTTCCTGAAAGAGTTGTTCGACTCTATCTCTGCCAATCCGAAGATGGAAGTGGAAGTGAATCTGCCCGAACAGACCATCACCAACAAAGCTACGGGCAAGATCGAACATTTTGAAATCAATGCCTACAAGAAACATTGCCTGATGAATGGCTTGGATGACATCGATTTTCTGGTTGAGAATAAAGATAAGATAGAAGCTTGGGAGAATAAAAATGAAGCATAATCATCCGAAGATAGAAATCATGGACACTACGCTCCGCGACGGTGAACAGACCAGCGGAGTCTCCTTTGTGCCCCATGAGAAGCTGATGATTGCCCGTTTGTTACTGGAGGAATTGAAGGTAGACCGGGTGGAGGTGGCTTCTGCGCGGGTATCCGAAGGAGAGTTTGATGCCGTAAAAATGATTTGTGACTGGGCGGCACGCCGTAATCTGTTGCCAAGAGTAGAAGTGCTTGGCTTTGTAGATGGCCACACGTCGGTGGACTGGATACATGCGACCGGTTGCCGTGTCATCAATCTGCTGTGCAAAGGCTCGCTGAAGCATTGCACCTACCAGTTGAAGAAGACTCCCGAAGAGCATATCGAGGATATTCTGTCCGTAGTGGATTACGCCAACGAGCAGGATATGGTAGTGAATGTCTATCTGGAAGACTGGAGCAACGGCATGAAAGATTCTCCGGAATATGTGTTCCGTCTGATGGACGCCTTGGAGCAGACCAATATCCGCCGCTATATGTTGCCTGACACGTTGGGCGTATTGAACCCGCTGCAGGTCATCGAGTTCATGCGCAAGATGGTGAAACGCTATCCGCATGCCCATTTTGACTTCCATGCCCACAATGACTATGACCTTGCCGTGAGCAATGTGCTTGCCGCCGTACTTAGCGGTTGCAAGGGACTGCATACTACCATTAACGGCCTGGGCGAACGCGCCGGCAATGCTCCGCTTGCCAGTGTGCAGGCTATCTTGAAAGACCACTTCAATGCCATTACCAACATTGACGAAAGCCGCCTGAACGACGTAAGCCGTGTGGTGGAGTCCTACTCGGGCATCGTCATTCCCGCCAATAAACCGATTGTTGGCGAGAATGTATTTACCCAAGTGGCAGGCGTCCATGCCGACGGTGACAATAAAAGTAACCTCTACTGCAACGACCTCCTGCCCGAACGCTTTGGTCGCAAGCGAGAGTATGCTCTGGGCAAGAACAGCGGTAAAGCCAATATCCGGAAGAATCTGGAGGACTTGGGGTTACAACTGGATGAAGATGCCATGCGCAAAGTGACCGAACGCATCATTGAGTTGGGCGACAAGAAAGAGCTGGTGACGCAAGAAGACCTGCCCTATATCGTTTCGGACGTACTGAAGCACGGAATGGCAGAAGAACGCGTCAGCCTTAAGAGCTATATTGTGAATCTGGCGTATGGATTGAAGCCGATGGCTACGTTGAAGATAGAAATTAACGGAAAGGAATATGAGGAAAGTTCCAGTGGAGATGGCCAGTATGATGCTTTTGTGCGCGCCTTGCGCAAGATATATAAAGTGACACTGGGTCGTAAGTTCCCGATGCTGACGAACTATGCCGTGACCATTCCTCCCGGTGGGCGTACCGATGCCTTTGTGCAGACGGTTATTACCTGGAGTTTTGAAGATACGATATTCCGTACACGCGGATTGGACGCAGACCAGACGGAAGCGGCCATCAAGGCGACGGTGAAGATGCTGAATATCATAGAAGACGAATACGAATCATAAAAAATGGATCTCATGGAGAAAAAGAAATCGTTTTTTGAGAGGCGTCCTTATGTATGCTATGCGTTGTATGCAGGCTTGCTTTTTGCTTTCAACCTCTTTCTGCGTTGGTGGAGCGGCGAGTTGGATGCGGACGAGTATCTTATGTCAGCCATCAATACCCTTATATTGACAGCTGGTTTTGTGTGGGGTGACCGGTATCGCCGCAAGAATCTTGCAAACAAAAAGAAGATAGATGAACTTTTAAATAATAAAGAAAACAATGGATTTTAAAATTGCAGTGTTGGCCGGTGACGGTATCGGCCCCGAAATCTCTACCGTAGGCGTGGATGTGATGACTGCCGTGTGTGAGAAGTTCGGACATAAAGTGAACTATGAATATGCCATCTGCGGTGCAGACGCGATAGACAAGGTGGGTGACCCGTTTCCCGAAGCCACTTATGAGGCTTGTAAAAATGCGGATGCTGTATTGTTCTCTGCCGTAGGTGACCCGAAATTCGACAATGACCCTACTGCCAAAGTGCGTCCCGAGCAGGGCTTGCTGGCTATGCGCAAGAAACTGGGACTGTTTGCCAACATCCGTCCCGTGCAGACCTTCAAATGTCTGCTCCATAAGTCTCCCCTTCGTGCGGAACTGGTGGATGGTGCCGATTTCCTTTGCATCCGCGAATTGACCGGTGGCATGTACTTCGGTGAGAAATACCAGGACAATGACAAGGCGTATGATACGAACATGTATACCCGTCCTGAGATTGAGCGTATCCTGAAAGTCGGATTTGAATATGCCATGAAACGCAGTAAACATCTTACGGTGGTGGATAAAGCCAATGTGCTTGCCTCTTCCCGTCTTTGGAGACAGATTGCCCAGGAGATGGCACCGCAGTACCCCGAGGTGACAACCGACTATATGTTTGTGGACAACGCCGCCATGAAGATGATTCAAGAGCCGAAATTCTTTGACGTAATGGTTACGGAAAATACGTTTGGTGATATTTTGACGGACGAGGGTTCCTGCATCAGTGGCTCTATGGGATTGCTGCCTTCTGCTTCTACGGGAGAGAGCACGCCGGTATTCGAACCTATCCATGGTTCCTGGCCGCAGGCGAAAGGCTTGAATATAGCCAATCCGCTGGCGCAAATTTTGTCTGTAGCCATGCTTTTCGAATACTTCGACCTGAAAGAGGAGGGGGCGTTGATTCGTAAGGCAGTTGATGCTTCACTCGATGCGAATGTACGTACACCGGAGATTCAAGTAGAAGGTGGCGACAAATACGGTACCAAGGAAGTGGGCGCGTGGATTGTAGACTATCTTAAGAAGTCTTGATAACAGTGTCTCATTACCGTTCTGTTCATCAGTAACTTCTCACTGCAAAGTTCTGCAAACCTTTTGCAGTGTCACTGCAAAGCTGTTACAGTTGCGCTGCAAAGCAGTTGCAGTACCACTGCAAACCTATTTGCAGTAACGCTGCAGCTCGTTTGCAGTACTACTGCAAAAAGCATGCACCATCTTTGCAGTGGGAAGTCGCTGATTGTCAGATATGGTTCTTCCTCCTCATCCTGCCTTCTTCAATCGTTTCATATCCTTTCATCCTCTTTATTCGTGTTAAGCTTTGATAGATGGCAGTATAATCTTTCCTTTCCCGCACGGTTTATTTCTTGGAATTTCCATATCTTTGTCAGCATATCCATGTTACATAAGTGTGTACGGGAAGAATGTATTAGACAGTGAGATTATGGCGAAAATTGCAAAGAACCTGACGGAGTTGATTGGGCATACTCCTTTGATGGAATTGGCTGAATACAGTCGTAAATACGGATTGAAAAGAAATATTGTGGCTAAGCTGGAATCTTTTAATCCGGCGGGAAGCGTGAAGGACCGTGTGGCATTTGCCATGATTGAGGATGCCGAGGCACGTGGGGCTTTGAACCCCGGAGCCACGATTATTGAACCTACCAGTGGCAATACCGGCGTGGGACTGGCGATGGTAGCAACCATCAAGGGATATCATTTGATATTGACCATGCCGGAGACCATGAGTGTGGAACGCCGTAATCTGTTGAAAGCCTTGGGTGCGGAGATTGTACTGACCGACGGACTGGCAGGTATGGCCGGCTCCATTGCCAAAGCGAAAGAATTGCGGGATGCGATACCTGGTGCGGTTATTCTGCAGCAGTTTGAGAATCCCTCCAATGCCAAGGCTCATGAACATACTACGGGGGAAGAAATCTGGACGGACACGGATGGTAAAGTGACTGTTTTTGTTGCCGGTGTGGGCACGGGCGGTACGGTCTGTGGAGTGGCGCGTGCCTTGAAGAAACATAATCCGGATGTCTATGTTGTGGCTGTAGAACCGGCCTCCTCTCCGGTTCTGGAAGGAGGGGAAGATGCACCGCACCGCATCCAGGGGATTGGGGCCAATTTTATTCCTTCCATTTATGATGCTTCTGTAGTAGACGAGATTATTCCGGTGCCCGATGACGAGGCCATTCGTGGAGGACGAGAGCTGGCTTCTACGGAAGGCTTGCTGGCTGGCATCTCATCCGGTGCGGCGGTATATGCGGCACGGTTGCTGGCCGAACGCCCTGAATTTGCGGATAAAATGATTGTTGCCCTACTGCCCGATACGGGGGAACGCTATTTGTCAACAGAACTGTTCGCTTTCGATACCTATCCTTTGGAATAAATACTGAACTATTATATGAAGAAACTTATTTTTTCTTTCTTCTTGTGTGGAGCCACGATGTTCCCTGCCTTTTCACAAACCTATCAGGAACTGAGCGAACGTGCGGTTGCAGCCACGGAGCAAGACAGCTTGTCATTGGCCGAAAAATACATTGAACAAGCTTTGAAAATGGAGCCCGCCAATCCTCATAACGCTTTGCTGTTCTCCAACTTGGGTACGATACAACGTCGGCAGCACCGGTATGAGCAGGCCCTTGACTCGTATACTCTGGCATTGAACATTGCTCCGCGTGCCATACCTGCCCTGATGAATCGTGCCGCTCTTTACCTTGAGTTGGGGAAGGATGATTTGGCCCGGATAGACTATTCTTTGGTGCTGGATATAGAAAGCGATAATCAGGAAGCCTTGCTGATGCGTGCCTATATCTATATGCGGCAGCGCAACTATAATTTTGCAAAGTCTGATTATGAACGTCTGCTGAAACTTGCCCCCCGGAGCTACAATGGCCGTCTGGGGTTGGCTACGCTGGAGCAGAAGGAGGGCAAATACGAAGCGGCGCTTTCGATATTGAATGCCATGATTGCAGAAAAAGGAGGAGAATCTACCCGGCTGACTACCCAGCAATATGCCGTGCTTTACGTGGCACGTGCGGGTGTGGAGCAGGATATGAAACATGTGGACCTGGCCATGATGGACTTGGAAGAAGCTATTAAGCTGGATCCTTCACAGACGGAAGCCTACTTGATACGGGGACAAATTTATCTTTCCCAAAAGAAAAAGGAGTTGGCAAAACGTGACTTCGAAAAAGCCATTTCGCTTGGCGTACCGCAAGGTGACCTCAGGGAGTTGCTGTTGCAGTGTAAATAATATTCAACTATATTTCCGTATCAGATCCACAAACTCTTTTCCGTATTTCTTCTTTTTATATTCACCTATACCGCTGATATTACCAAATTCTTCTATGGTAGTGGGGCGGGAGGCGCTGAGTAGGTGGAGCACTTTGTCGGACAGTACGATATAGGCAGGAAGTGCTTCCTGGTCGGCAAGGCGTTTGCGGAGAGTGCGGAGAGCCTCGAAAAGTTCCCCACTTTCTGTATTGGGCAATCCCAATGGCAATTCTTTGGTTGGAACTGTAGCCTTGCGTTTACGGCCTCTTGTAGCTTGTACAGCTTCCTCGCGGCGGATGGTGACAAGCAGGGCGCGTGCTCTGCCAAACAAGACATCTGTTCCGCTTTGAGTGATTTTCAGGTGGTTGTTTTCATTGTAGGCTATTTCGAAATAACCGAGCTGTAACATTTGCAGCAGGTAGTCATGCCAATCTCTGGGGGGGACTTCGCGCCCGGCTCCAAAGGTCTTGAGTCGATGGTATCCTCTTTCTGTAACTTCAGAACTCATGTTTCCTCGGAGGATGTCCACTAAAATACCGGTTCCTATCTGTTGCTCGGAACGCGCGATTGCACTAAGTGCCTTTTGTACGATTATTGTACCATCGAAACGTTCGGGGGGATTTTTGCATACATCACAGTTTCCACAGTCGCAGGTCGTATTTTCACCGAAATAACTTAACAGAATGCGACGGCGGCAGATATCTGCTTCCGCATATTGCTGCATACGTTGCAGCTTTTCCAGGTTGATGCTTTGTTGCCCGCTGTCTGTTGCGAATTTAGTGAGCAGAATGAGGTCGGCCAGTGAATAGAACAAAAGGGTGTCACTGGGCATTCCGTCTCGTCCGGCACGTCCTATTTCTTGATAGAAACTTTCAATGCTTTTGGGCAAATTGTAATGAATTACCCAGCGCACATTGCTTTTGTCAATTCCCATTCCAAAGGCAATGGTGGCGCATACCGCTTGCACGCGGTCGTTGATGAAGTCGTCTTGTGCTTCATCTCTTCGTGCCGGCGATAGGCCGGCATGATAGACTGCTGACCTTATTCCATGTTTCTGAAGCATCTGTGCCACCGATTCGGTCTTGCTGCGGCTCATACAATAAATGATGCCGCTCTCTCCCGGATGGCGAGCGATGAAGTCGAGGATGGCTTTGCTTTTTTCCTTCTGCTGGTAACCTCTTTTTACGGTGAGACTCAGGTTGGGACGGTCGAAAGATGAAATGAAAATTCTCGGTTGGTTGAGGTGTAGCTGTTTAATAATATCTTCACGGGTTATTTTATCGGCTGTGGCAGTAAGTGCAATGATGGGAACCTGGGGAAACAGTTGGTGAAGGATGCCCATCTGTGTATATTCCGGACGGAAATCGTGTCCCCATTGTGAGATGCAGTGAGCTTCATCAATGGCGAAAAGGGAAATATGTATATCCCTTAACAGATAGTTGGCTTCCGCCAATAATTTTTCAGGAGAAATATATAGCAGTTTCAGCTTGCCTTCCATGCATGCACGTCGTAGGGAAGCATTCTCTGTTTCATCATTATTGCTGTTCAGTGCACCGGCCGCGATACCGTTTGCACAGAGCGTTTCCACTTGGTCCTTCATCAAGGAAATGAGCGGAGAAACCACTACCGCCGTGCCTTCACTCAATAGGGCGGGAAGTTGGTAGCAGATGGACTTTCCACCTCCCGTAGGCATCAGTACCAATGCGTCTTTACGGTCCATCAGATGGCGTATGATGTCTTCTTGTAAGGGGCGGAAACTGTCGTAACCGAAATATGTCTTGAGCGTTTGTAGCATAATCTGGCAGTATGTATTTCTTCCGGCAAAGGTACACTAATTATTGCATATACTACAAATGGAAAGTCATCAAGATTTTGTATCATATGAGTTTCTGCAAAAAGTTAAAGTTTCTTATTAATGGCTGAATTGACCTACTTTTCAACCTTTTTCGTTGTTTATTTATCAAAAATATATACGGGAAAAGTTGTGTATTAAAAAAAAATGTCTGACTTTTGTAAAGTCTAAGGGGCTAACCCTTTGGCTTTTCCGATTTTAAACAACCCTAACCAGTTAATTCAATGAGTGATTTAGAAAACAATGCCCAGGAAAAAGGAACGAAGAAACGTCCTTACAACTTGCGCGAAAAGAAAGAAAAGGATGCTGCCTACCGTTCTTTGATAAGGCCGGAATTGGCAGATGAGTTGTATGACAAGATATTGAATATCGTTGTTGTACAAAAGAAGTACAGAGATGCTGATTATTCCGCTAAGGATTTGGCGAAAGAATTGCAGACCAATACTCGCTATTTGTCTGCAGTGGTGAATTCACGCTTCGGCATGAACTATTCTTGCCTGCTGAATGAATATAGAGTAAAAGAAGCGCAGCATTTGTTGACAGACAAAAGATATGCTGACAAGAATGTAGAGGAGATCAGTACGATGGTCGGCTTTGCAAACCGTCAGTCTTTTTATGCTGCTTTCTATAAAAATGTAGGTGAGACTCCTAATGGATATCGTAAAAGACACGCAGAAAAAGAAGCTAAGAAGAAATAATTCTGTATGACTGAATGAATAAAAAGGAAATATTCCGGAACAGTTGTTTCGGGATACTTCCTTTTCTTCTTTTTTAATACCAATCTATATACTCCCGACACATGAAGAAACAACTAATTTCTATGGTGACTGCCCTTTCTCTATTGACGGCTTGTGGCGGAAATCCGAAAACAACTGCTGAGGCAGAAAAATTTGACTATACAGTGGAACAATTTGCAGATTTACAGATTTTACGTTACCGCGTACCAGGTTTTGAGGATTTGTCCCTCAAACAAAAAGAATTGGTTTATTATTTGACGGAAGCGGCTTTGCAGGGCAGAGACATTCTTTTCGACCAGAATGGCAAGTACAACCTGACGATTCGCCGGATGCTGGAAGCTGTCTATACCGGCTATAAGGGAGATAAGAACACTCCTGATTTCAAGGCTATGGAAGTGTACCTCAAGCGGGTATGGTTCTCCAACGGCATTCATCATCACTATGGCAGCGAAAAGTTCGTTCCGGGATTTACTCCCGAATTTTTCAGGCAGGCTGTACAGAGTGTGGATGCAGCTACGTTGCCGCTTGCCGAAGGACAGACTGTGGAACAACTGTGCGAGGAAGTGTTCCCCGTTATTTTTGACCCCACGGTGATGCCCAAACGGGTGAACCAAGCTGCCGGTGAAGATTTGGTTTTGACTTCCGCATGCAATTATTACGATGGCGTGACGCAGCAGGAGGCCGAAGATTTCTATAATGCCTTGAAGAATCCGCAGGATGAAACTCCCGTTTCCTATGGTTTGAACAGCCGTTTGGTGAAAGAGGATGGCAAGATTCAGGAGAAAGTATGGAAAGTGGGTGGCTTGTATGGACAGGCACTTGAAAAGATTGTCTACTGGCTGAAGAAGGCAGAAGGAGTTGCCGAGACTCCCGAGCAGAAGGCGGTGATAGCCAAACTGATGGAATTCTATGAAACCGGCGATTTGAAGACATTCGATGAATATGCCATTTTGTGGGTGAAGGATTTGAACTCACGCATTGACTTTGTGAACGGTTTTACCGAAAGTTATGGTGACCCGCTCGGCATGAAGGCAAGCTGGGAATCTCTGGTGAATTTTAAAGATTTGGAAGCTACCCAGCGTACAGAGTTGATAAGCGGCAATGCACAGTGGTTTGAGGACCATTCGCCGGTAGACGGACAATTCAAGAAGGAGAAAGTGAAAGGGGTGTCTGCCAAGGTAATCACGGCGGCTATTCTGGCCGGTGACTTGTATCCTGCAACTGCTATCGGCATCAACCTGCCCAATGCCAACTGGATACGTAGCCATCATGGTTCGAAATCCGTTACAATCGGTAACATTACAGATGCTTATAACAAGGCAGCTCATGGCAACGGGTTCAATGAGGAGTTTGTGTACAGTGATGCAGAGCTTCAACTGATTGATAAGTACGCAGATGTGACAGATGAACTGCATACTGACCTGCATGAATGTTTGGGACATGGTTCCGGTAAATTGCTCCCGGGTGTGGACCCGGATGCGTTGAAGGCATATGGTTCTACTATCGAAGAGGCGCGCGCCGACTTGTTCGGACTCTACTACGTGGCCGACCCGAAGCTGGTGGAACTGGGGCTTACTCCAAGTGCGGATGCTTATAAGGCTCAATACTACACCTATCTGATGAATGGTTTGATGACACAGCTTGTACGTATCGAGCCGGGTAACAATGTAGAAGAAGCCCATATGCGCAACCGTCAGCTCATAGCCCGCTGGGTGTACGAGAAAGGTGCGGCAGAAAAGGTTGTGGAATTGGTAAAGAAGGATGGGAAGACGTACGTCGTGATAAACGATTATGAGAAAGTGCGTGACTTGTTTGGCCGGTTGCTTGCCGAGATACAGCGTATCAAGTCTACCGGTGACTATGCCGGCGCCCATGATTTGGTGGAAGCCTATGCCGTGAAAGTCGATCCCGCTTTGCATGCCGAAGTGCTGGAACGCTACAAGAAGCTGAATCTTGCGCCGTATAAGGGGTTCGTCAATCCCAAGTATGAAGCGGTGACGGATGCCGACGGTACTATAACAGATGTGACAGTGACTTATGATGAAGGTTATGCGGAACAGATGTTGCGTTATAGCAAAGACTATTCTACATTGCCTTCTGTCAATAAATGACGAACTATGATAGATACTAAAGAGCAGCTGCATCAGCGGCTGAAAGATATAAAGACACAGCTCCGTCTCTCAATGAACGGGGTTGTGTCCCAAAGTATGCGTGAGAAAGGGCTGGTATATAAGCTGAACTTTGGCGTGGAGTTGCCCCGTATCAAGGGTATTGCTGCCGGTTACGAGAAGGACCACTCTCTGGCTCAAGCTTTGTGGAAAGAAGATATCAGAGAGTGCAAAATATTGGCGGGACTTTTACAGCCGGTAGAGAGTTTCCTGCCCGAGATAGCCGATATCTGGGTGGAAGATATCCGTAATATCGAGATTGCAGAACTTACCACCATGAATTTATTCCAACATCTTCCTTATGCGCCTGCCAAGTCCTTCCATTGGATTGCAAGCGAGGACGAATACACGCAGGTTTGCGGCTTCCTCACCATAGCCCGTCTATTGATGAAGAAAGGGGATATGAACGAACGGGTTGAAAATGAGTTCCTCGACCAGGCAATAACGGCTTTTTTGTCGGGCTCCTACCATGTACGCAATGCAGCCATGACTGCCATCCGCCGCTTTATGCAGCAAAATGAGGAAAATTCTTTTCAAGTTTGCCGCAGGGTGGAGGGTATGGACAATTCTTCTTCTGATGTAGAACAATTACTATACAATCTTGTAAAAGAGGAGGTTTGTTAGATAAGTTCTATGGTTATAGAGACTGATGCGGTAAGGGAATATTTCCCTTATCGCAATTTTTATCTCTTTCTCGTTTGCTTTCCACAAAAAAGGATTAACTTTGTTGGCTGTAAAACTGCGCCGTCAAATGGAAAGTCAGAATGTGAAAGATACAGTTAGGCAGATATTCACTGAATATCTGAATGCGAACGGGCATCGGAAGACTCCCGAACGTTATGCTATACTTGACACCATTTACTCCATAGACGGTCATTTTGATATCGACACGCTCTATTCACTGATGGCCGACCAGGAGAACTTCCGCGTCAGCCGTGCAACGCTTTACAATACCATCATTTTGCTTATAAATGCTCGTCTGGTCATCAAGCATCAGTTCGGCAACTCTTCCCAATACGAAAAATCTTATAATCGCGATACGCACCATCACCAGATATGCACCCAGTGCGGAAAGGTGACCGAGTTTCAGAACGAGGAGTTGCAACATGCCATTGAGAATACCAAACTGAGCCGTTTTAATCTTACGCACTATTCCTTATATATGTATGGGTTGTGCAGCAAGTGTGACCGGGCCAATAAACGGAAGAAAAAGAACAATAACCATAAAAAAGAAAAATGAAAGTAGACGTATTATTAGGATTACAATGGGGCGACGAAGGCAAAGGCAAAGTCGTTGATGTGTTAACTCCGAGATACGATGTCGTAGCTCGTTTCCAGGGCGGACCGAATGCCGGACATACACTCGAGTTTGAAGGGCAGAAGTATGTGCTCCGTTCCATTCCGTCTGGAATATTCCAGGGGGACAAGGTGAATATCATTGGTAACGGTGTAGTGCTTGACCCGGCTCTCTTCAAAGCGGAAGCCGAATCTTTGGAAGCGTCTGGCCATAACTTGAAGGAACGCTTGCACATTTCCAAGAAAGCGCACCTCATTCTGCCGACTCACCGCATACTGGATGCTGCATACGAAGCTGCCAAAGGCGATGCAAAGGTAGGAACGACCGGAAAAGGCATCGGACCGACTTACACGGATAAAATCAGCCGTAACGGTGTGCGTGTAGGCGACATTCTGCATGACTTTGACAAGAAGTATGCAGCGGCCAAGGCCCGTCATGAGCAAATCTTGAAAGGCTTGAACTATGAGTATGACATTACCGAAATGGAGAAGGCATGGTTCGAAGGTATCGAATACTTGAAACAGTTCCAGTTGGTGGATAGCGAACACGAGATGAACAATCTGCTGGCTGCCGGCAAGTCTGTATTGTGCGAAGGTGCACAGGGGACAATGCTGGACATTGATTTCGGTTCTTATCCGTTTGTAACGTCTTCCAATACGGTTTGTGCAGGTGCTTGTACCGGTCTGGGCATTGCTCCCAACAAGATTGGTGAGGTATATGGGATTTTCAAAGCCTATTGTACGCGCGTAGGTGCCGGTCCGTTCCCGACGGAACTCTTCGACAAGACCGGTGACCAGATTTGCACGCTGGGTCATGAGTTCGGTTCTGTGACAGGACGTAAGCGCCGTTGTGGCTGGATTGACCTGGTGGCATTGAAATATGCCATTATGGTAGACGGGGTTACCAAACTGATTATGATGAAGAGCGATGTGCTCGATTCTTTTGAAACCATTAAGGCTTGTGTAGCTTACAAGATGGATGGGGAAGAGATTGATTACTTCCCGTTCGATATCAACGAGACTATTGAACCGGTTTATGTAGAGCTACCCGGTTGGCAGACGGATATGACCAAGATGCAGAGTGAAGATGAGTTCCCGGAAGAATTCAATGCATACTTGTCATTCCTGGAAGAACAGCTTGGTGTGCCCATCAAGATTGTTTCTCTGGGACCGGACCGTGAGCAGACCATCGAACGGTATACAGAGGAATAATAAAACAAACAGATAACCTTAGACACGGATTACACGGATTTCGCGGCTTCATCTGAAGAACCGTGGGTGTCCGGATAATCCGTGCCTTTTTTATTTATTGCCATGAAAACACGTCTTTTGTCTTTTTTACTGTTGTTTCTTCTTGTGTGCTCCGCACAGTCGCAGACTTACCAGCCGACGGAGGAGAACCTGAAATCCCGTCAGGAGTTTCGGGACAATCGCTTCGGTATCTTCCTGCATTGGGGGATATACAGTATGCTGGCTACCGGAGAATGGACCATGACGAACAAGAACCTTAATTATAAGGAGTATGCCAAACTGGCGGGAGGTTTCTATCCTGCCAAATTCGATGCTGCCAGATGGGTGTCAGCCATTAAGGCGTCCGGGGCAAAGTATATCTGCTTTACATCCCGGCATCACGATGGCTTTTCTATGTTCCACACACGCTTTTCCGATTACAATATTGTGGATGCTACCCCTTTTAAGCGGGATATTCTGAAAGAATTGGCGGACGAGTGCCACAAGCAAGGTATTCGTCTGCATCTCTACTATTCGCACATCGACTGGTATCGCGAAGATGCTCCGTGGGGACGCACCGGACGTGGAACGGGACGACCGAATCCGAAGGGCGACTGGAACAGCTACTATAAATTCATGAACAACCAGCTGACCGAGCTGCTCACCAATTATGGAAAAATAGGTGCCATTTGGTTTGATGGCTGGTGGGACCAGGACCAGAATCCGGATTTTGACTGGCAACTGCCCGGGCAATATGCCATGATACACCGCCTGCAACCGGCTTGCTTGGTTGGGAACAACCATCATCAAGCACCGTTTGCCGGCGAGGACATCCAGATATTCGAGCGCGACCTGCCGGGAGAGAACCGTGCCGGTCTTTCCGGGCAGGATATCAGCGCCTTGCCCCTTGAAACCTGCGAGACGATGAATGGAATGTGGGGATATAAGATTACGGACCAGGATTATAAATCCACCAAAACGCTGATACATTACCTGGTGAAGGCTGCGGGTAAAGATGCCAATCTGCTGATGAATATCGGTCCTCAGCCGGACGGTGAGCTGCCTGCTGTTGCATTGGAGCGTCTGGCAGAAGTAGGGGAATGGATGAAGGTATACGGTGAAACCATCTACGGAACCCGTGGCGGCTGCATTGCTCCGCATCCTTGGGGAGTCACTACACAAAGAGAAAATAAATTATACGTGCATATTCTCGAATTGCAGGATAAGGCTCTCTTCCTGCCGTTGGAAGGCAAGAAAGTGAGGAAGGCAGTGGGGTATGCCGACCGTCTTCCAGTGAAGTTCCGTAAGTGTGAAGGAGGGGTGATGCTCTACTTGCCGGAGGTTCCGACGGATATTGATAAAGTGATAGAGGTGGAGATTGAAAAATAAATTATAAATCAGAAATCTTTAATTCTTCCTAAAAGATAAAGGAAACGCTGGCATTGCTCACCGTTTCCTTTTATTTTTGGCAGACTATTTGTTATACAATAAGAAACGACTGATTTATTCACAATTTAAAGAAAGAAAATTATGGGAACAGGAATGATATGGATTATTTTTATCGGTATTGCCGCCGTTAGCTGGCTGGTACAGATGAATCTTCAGAACAAATTCAAGAAGTACTCTAAAATCCCTACTGGCAACGGAATGACGGGAGCGGACGTGGCCTTGAAGATGCTGCACGACAATGGCATCTACGATGTGACTGTGACGCATACTCCCGGACATCTGACCGACCATTATAATCCTGCCAATAAGACAGTAAACTTGAGTGAGAGTGTTTATAGCAGTAACAGCATCATGGCTGCTGCCGTTGCAGCCCACGAATGTGGTCACGCCGTGCAGCATGCACGCGCATACGCTCCGTTGACAATGCGCAGCAAACTGGTGCCGGTAGTCTCTTTTGCCTCACAGTGGATGACGTGGTTGCTGCTGGCAGGTATCTTGATGCTGAACTCCTTTCCGCAACTGTTGCTGGCGGGCATTATACTGTTTGCATTGACAACTTTATTCAGCTTCATCACCTTGCCGGTGGAAATCAATGCAAGTAAGCGTGCGCTGGTATGGCTTAGCAATTCCGGCATTACGAATTCATATAATCATGCGCAAGCGGAAGATGCACTCCGCTCGGCTGCCTATACGTATGTAGTGGCTGCTCTCGGTTCGCTTGCTACCCTGATTTATTATATCATGATATTCCTGGGACGCAGAGATTAAACACATGATGCAGACATAAAAAACAGACCATCTGTTCACCCGAAACAGATGGTCTGTTTACATTAAATAGATGATGTGTCTCTGCCGGATGCATCATCTGTTTTTTTATTCCTGATAGGGCGACTGCCAGAACCAGGCATCGTCATTGACCACGTACTTGGCTTGGAAGAAGTTTTCTGCATTAGGGTCTGAGGGGCAAAGCAGTACATCGTCTGCTTTTATGCTATAGAGATTCTTGGCCATATAGCTGTCTAAATAATATTCTTTGGTAATCTTCTGCTGGTTATTCCAGTTGGCTTCTTCATTTAGGATTACCGGACGACCGTCTCGCAGACGTTCGCGCACTTCTTGCACGCTTAGCATGATGCCGTTTTCATCCATCACCCAGGCATTGTTGGTGGGGTCTACCCATATCCATTTATCCAAGGTATTGGAATAAACTACGTCAATGGAATGGCATTCGCCAATGTATTTTTGGGGTAATCCGCTGATGTGGCGTGCCTTAAATCCCATGGACAGATAACAATCCTTCAGTACATGGGCAAGACCTCCGCAATGCAGACCTCGCGCACCGCCTTTGCAAGCTTCTGCCCATTTTATGATGTTGCTGCCTGCCGGACTTTCATGGTTTCCGTCATGTTTTATGGTATTGTGTATATAAGTCAGTATGTTCTTTATTTTTGATAATTCGTCGCCTGCGCCTGCCACACTGTCCAACTTGAAGTATTGGCGTACCTCTACTAAATACTTGTTGTTGGGATTGATGTATTCGAAGCGCGGGAGTGTATCAGGGCGCTCATTGTGGGTGTATCCCGGTGCTTTTTGAAGAATGTCGAGGTAGTCACCCACTTTCTTCACTTTGGCAAGCACTGCCTTGAAGCGTTTATCGCTGCGCAGGTTGTCTAAGTCGGTATCATTCATCATGTGGTTGTAATCTTGAAATCCATTGTCGTAGGCCAGTTCTAAATTTTTGATGGCTTCACCTTTTTTCTTTAACAAGGATTGGAAGCAGGCTAAATTGTAGTAATAGGACTGTATGAGCCAGCTGTACTTTTTCTGAGTGTTCTCGTCTTGTTCTTTGAACAGAGTTATCAAAGCCTTACCGTTCTTTTCGGCTTCTTTATAGTTTTTCTCATTGACGGCTTGTTGCAGCTTTTGTGCGATGGCTTCTTCTTTTTGGTCGAAGTCTTTAGCGTTGTCGGATTGTGCCCGGCTAACACCGATGCCGCATAGCAACAACATGCAGAATAAAATCAGTCTCTCTTTCATAGATGTGTAAGTTTGAAGTTTGTTTTGGTCGTTTTTATGCGACGGTAATGATACAAAGGTAAACATTCTCTTTTCTTAATCAATAAAATACTGTAACTTTGTCGTCCGATTTTTAAAATAATTGAACTGATTATGGCAGCAAAACCAAGTATTCCGAAAGGAACCCGTGACTTCTCGCCCGTAGAAATGGCGAAGCGTAACTATATATTCAATACGATTCGTGAGGTGTATCACCTCTATGGCTTCCAGCAGATAGAAACGCCCTCGATGGAAATGCTTTCTACCTTGATGGGGAAGTATGGTGAGGAAGGCGACAAGCTTTTGTTCAAGATACAGAATTCCGGTGATTACTTTTCCGGACTTACGGATGAAGAACTGTTGAGCCGTAATGCTCCGAGACTTGCCTGCAAGTTTTGCGAGAAAGGTTTGCGCTATGACCTTACAGTACCTTTTGCCCGCTACGTGGTGATGCACCGCGATGAAATAACTTTTCCTTTCAAACGTTATCAGATACAGCCCGTGTGGCGCGCCGACCGTCCGCAAAAAGGACGCTATCGTGAGTTCTATCAGTGCGATGCCGATGTGGTTGGCAGTGATTCCTTGCTGAATGAGGTGGAGCTGATGCAGATTGTCGATACGGTATTTACCCGCTTCGGCATCCGTGTTTGTATCAAGATTAACAACCGTAAGATATTGAGTGGCATTGCCGAAATCATCGGTGAGTCTGACAAGATTGTTGATATTACTGTGGCCATTGATAAGTTGGATAAGATAGGTCTGGACAATGTCAATGCCGAGTTGAAAGAGAAAGGCATCAGTGACGAGGCTATCGCCAAACTGCAACCTATCATTTTGTTGAGCGGAAGTAATGAAGAGAAACTTGCAACTCTGAAGGAAGTTCTTGCTGTCAGCGAGACCGGACTGAAGGGCGTGGAGGAAAGTGAATTTATCCTTTCCACCTTAAAGAACCTTGGCTTGAAGAACGAAATCGAGCTGGATTTGACATTGGCCCGTGGCTTGAATTACTATACCGGTGCCATCTTCGAAGTAAAGGCGCTGGATGTGCAAATCGGCAGTATTACTGGTGGAGGACGCTATGACAACTTGACGGGTGTATTCGGTATGTCCGGTGTCAGTGGTGTCGGTATCTCGTTCGGTGCAGACCGTATCTTTGATGTGCTGAACCAGCTTGACCTTTATCCGAAAGAAGCGGTGAACGGTACTCAGTTACTGTTTATCAACTTTGGTGAGAAAGAGGCCGCATTCTCAATGAATGTATTGACTGAAGTGCGTGCGGCAGGCATCCGTGCCGAGATTTTCCCCGATGCAAGCAAGATGAAGAAACAGATGGGGTATGCGAACTCCAAAGCCATCCCGTTTGTGGCCCTGGTGGGTGAGAATGAAATGAATGAAGGTAAGGTGACATTGAAAAACATGGAGACCGGAGAGCAGAAAATGGTCACTCCCCAAGAGCTGGTTAGCGAACTGAAATAATAAAAACTGAAATACATTTAAAAAGGAGCACAAAATTGCTCCTTTTTTTGTATATTTATGGCACAAATATAGGTATTTGTAATAGTGGCGTAGGAAAAATGAAACATCCTGCATTTATCTTTGTACTGACAAAAAAGGAGGTTCTTATGGTTTCTGTTGAGCTTAAGCAAGAAAAACACAATGCCCTCGTCAGTTTCCTGATGATTGTCATAGCGGCATTGTTCCTGCTCTATATGGGCAGTTCATTGGTACATTCTACAAAAGCGTTCTGGGAAAATTATTCCATAGAAGAGCTGCTGGAATAGAAGGAATTCAAGTCAAATCACTACCTTTGTCGGCAAAACATATTGCCGATGATACTTTATTTTACCGCAACCGGAAACTCACGCTGGATTGCAGAATTGCTTGCAGAGGCTATGCATGATACTGCCGTCAGCATTGTTGATTGCCTTAAGCAAGGCTCGATACCCGCAGGACTGTCGACAGCTGACAGACTGGGTATTGTTTTTCCGGTACACTCATGGTATGCACCCCGTGTCTTGATTGATTTTTTGTCGCAGCTCCGGTTGCCGGACTGCTGTTACCGTTATGCCGTGTGTACATGCGGGGACGATATGGGAAAGGGAATGAACCGCTTGGCGGAACATTTTCCGTTGGATGCAGCCTGGTCTGTTGCAATGCCCAATACCTACGTACCGATGTTCGACTTGGACGATGAGGCGCTTTGCCGTAAGAAGATAGAGAATGCACGGCATGCCATTGCTTCGATTGCGGCAGATGTCATTGCACGGAAAAAGGTTTGGAATGTGCATGAAGGCGGTGCTGCCTGGTTGAAAACGTATGTAGTGAATCCTTTGTTTGTACGTTTTACCATTGGTACCAAGGGATTTCATGTAGATGAAGGCTGTGTCTCTTGCGGAATATGCAGAAAGTCTTGTCCGGTAGGCAATATCAGGATGGTAGATGGACGTCCGGTGTGGGGAAAGCAGTGCATTCACTGCATGGCGTGCCTGCATGCTTGTCCCCAGGAGGTGATACAGTATGGAAAAACGACACGGAAGAAGGGGCGGTACCGGTTGACCGACTACTTATAGGCTATCGGGATATCAACTTGTCCTTCAATAGGGCATTCAGTACCTCATCGCGTAGGTTGCGGGCTATCGGTATCTTGTGTGTCCCTATGATGAGCATATTCCCTTCTATGGCTTGTACTTTGCTTGTCTGCACAATGTAGGAGCGGTGTACTTGTATAAACAGGTTGTCGGGCAGAAATTCCAATAAACTCTTTAGGGGAGAATAGGTGATTTCCTTTGAGGAGGAAGTATGTATCAATACGTAGTTGCCCATACTTTCTATGAACAGAATATCCTGGATGGTCACCTTCTTGAGCAGTTTGTCTGTCTTTACGAAGAGGTAAGGCTCGGGAGTGGATTCTTGCTCTTTCTGTAGCAGTTCATGCACTCTGTTCACCGCTTTCAAAAAGCGGTCGAAGGGAATGGGCTTGAGCAGATAATCGGTTACATTCAGCTCATATCCTTTCAATGCATACTGCTCGTAGGCTGACGTGATGATGACTTTGGGAGGATTATGGATACCGCTTAGAAAATCAATGCCGTTGATGTAGGGCATTTCTATGTCCATAAACAGCAACTCTGGCTGTTCTTTTTTCAACAGCTCGTTCAGTTGCAGGGCGTTCTCGCATTCTCCTGTCAAAGTCAGGAAATCTGTTTTTTCAATGTAACCGCGCAATCCTTTGCGTGCAATCGGTTCATCGTCGGTTATCACACATTTTATTTTCATAGGGTGTCAGTTCAATGGTGAGTTCTGCAAAGAAAGTGTTTTCTTCGGGACATATCTTTAATAGGTGTCTGCCGGGATATAGAATCTGCAGGCGCTTCTTCATATTTTCAATTCCCAGGCCACTGCTCTTTTTACGGTGGGCGATTGCCGGTTGGTCTACAGAGTTCCATGCTGTAAAAACAAGCTTATTTTCAATAGCTTTCAAGGAAAAGTGAATCCAATAGGCTCCGCTGACATATTTGAAGGTATTTTCTACTAGAGGCTGGAATAGGAGAGGATGAATCTCCTGTGTGTGGAGGTGTTCGTCGTATTCCTCTGTAAGTACAAGTCGTTCACTCATCCGTAATCGCTGAAATTGGATGTATGCTTCCAGATAGTCGAGTTCTTGCTTTACGGTTACTTTCTGCTTGATGTCATACAGTTGATAGCGCAACAGTTCGGAAAGTAGCTCAATGGAGTGCTTGGCCTGCATGTTGGAGTCTTCTATCTGGAAATAGATGGTGTTCAGCGCATTGAAAAGGAAATGCGGATGATATTGGGATTTCAGTAGTTTGAGTTCTGTATCCAATTGCTCGTTTCGGAGCTTTTCCAACAGCAAGCTCTGGTGCTGGTAGTAATTGGATATTTCCTTGTTGCGGATGATTGTATAGTATAGTACGTTGAGGGGAACATAGATAATATTGACTAAGATATAGTCACTTATAGGTTGTCCTAATTCTATGAGTCCTAACACGTAGGTGATTGATAGGGTAACGTTGGTCGTTATGAACAGTCCGAGTGTTATGTACGAATACTCTTTGCCTATGGATATTTCTTTTCTGAATATGTATTTATGAAAGATGTTCCGGAGGCAGTAATCCACTATATAGCAAAGTAATATGGTCAAGAGCAGGGCACGTAGCTGGTTGTTGAAGTCAGGCCACCACTCGGTTCCCCGCGAAGGGTCCGTTGCCAGCCTCAGGAAATAGAACTCAATTACTCCTAGGATTAGGGGAGATACCCAACGTAGGAAATGCTTCATTCGGAATTGTTTTAACTGGTTACAAATTTATTCGTTTACTTTCACTTATACTACTTTTAGGGGTAAATTCTTTCGGTGTCTCTCCTTTGTGGAAGCGGAAAGAAAAGCCTACGCCCAGTTTCATTCGCATTTTCTCTTGATACCATCCTTGCTGGGTGGTGCTGAATACATCTATGTGTATGTGGCGTGAGGAGAATAGGTTCTCGGCAAAGAGGCGTAATGTCCCCCGGCCACCGAACATACTTTTGCTGATTCCCCCGGATACGGACCACGTGGGGGAGATGATTGCTTGTCCCTGGGGTGTCTTTCCGTTCCAATAGCCGTTCAGCTCGGCTGTCCATCCTTGGGGCAGATGCAGTTGGTGGCCTATGTAGAGCATGGGGGTAAACTTTTTGTTCCGGTATTCGTCCCCATCCATTTGCCAGGCATACTTCCGGTAGATGAGGAGCAGGTTTGTATTAATCTGCCACCACGGGAACGGTTTCAGGTTGGCGGCACTCAGCCGTATACCTGCTGAATAGTCGGAAGAAAGATTCATGGGCAGTACCAATATGCGTTTGTTTTCTTCGGCCATGTAACTTTTAGTTATGGGATGCCGGGTATAGGAAGCCAAGAGACTCATCCGATAGCGGCTCTTCAGGATATAGGAGAATTCGGTGTTATGGGCAAGTTCCGGTTCCAGGCGGGTATTGCCTTGTTCATACAGATAATTGTCGTTAATGGTGACAAACGGGTTCAGGTCCCGGTATTGCGGACGTACAATCCGTTTGCTGTACAGAAAGGAGAGCTGGTGCATATCCTTCCACTGGTATTGCATTTGCAGAAAGGGGAAGATATGGGTGTAGTGATTGGTGAAGGAAGAGTCTGCACGCAGGGTGTTTCCTGCCAGTTCTCCTTTTATATTGGTATTTTCTACACGTATCCCTGTTTCTATCTTCCAGGATTTTCCGAAAGATGTATTCAACGCTATATATCCGGCGTTGATATTCTCATTGTAGATGAAGTGATTGTTCAGTGACAGTATTTCTTGCCAGTTGTCATATTCTTTATTACAATAGGTGGCGGAGTTGTCGATAGATACAAAGGTAGTCTTGCCACCGATACCCAATGTCGTTTTCTCAGAGAGTGGTACAACAAGGTTCGTTTGTCCGCAATAGATTTGAATATCCCCTTCCATGTCTCCCTTGAGTAGGTTGTTCCTATATATTCCCGAGGATTCTATGAGCGAGAAACTACTTTGCTGGTCCTGCTTGTTGGCGTTGCCGAACAATTGGAAATCAAAGGAAGCATCCCATTTCAGTTTGTTGGGAGATTGATAGCCGGTACTGATTCCGCCAATCAGGTTGTGCTGGCTTGCTCTCAGGCGGTTCCGGGTGATGGAGGAGGAATCTGGAACTGCTGTGAGTGAATAGAAATCCGAGCCCAGCTTTTCTTTTCCCCGCCGGCAGATCCAGCTCCCGTTGAGATAGCCGTTCAGGTTGGTATGCGGAGTCAGCTCATAGTCGGCTGCAATCCTGAAGTTATGTGATTTATACGCGTAGGTACGATAGGCTTGCTGCCCCATATGAAAATCAAGGATTTGTTGGGTAGTCAAGTCTATGTACTCACGGGACATGGTGGTTTCGTTAAGGTCGATTCCCTCATAATAGGCATAATCGGTATATAGGTTGAACTTGTTCTTGCGCAGGTTTAGATAAATGTTGCCATAACCGGAACCGTAGATGTACGCCTGATTGTAACCGGCATTCCCGCCGGTAATCAGTCCTTTTATATTTATCCTTTTTATTTCAATGTTTATCACTCCCGTTTTTCCGGCTGCATCGAGATGGGAGGACGGATTGTTTATCAGTTCTATTTTCTCCACTGTCGACGCCGGGATACTTCGCAAGTAGTTTATCAGCGTTTCTCCGCTCAGATAGGTTGTCTTTCCATTCATCAGTACGTTGATGCCTCCTTGTCCGTCCAACAGAATATTGCCGTTGCTTTGAATTTGCACGCCTGGCATCTGTCTCAATGCGTCGTACAGATTGCCTTGTGTACCCGAGATGGTAGCCGAGAGGTTGTAGACCGTTTTCCCGGCCTTCATCTCTACCGGTACTTTTTGTGCAGTAACGGTGATGCCGGACAATGCATAGGAATCTTCCTCCATAAGAATCCTACTCAGTTTGGCGGTTTCTGTGTCGGTGATACTGAAAGGGATATAGCGAGTTTTGTACCCTACGGCTGATGTCTTTAACAGATAACTGCCGTTATGCCGCAGGGGTAGGGTGAAGTGACCTTGTTCTCTGGTGACAGTGCCTTGTACAAAGGAAGAATCCTTTGCATCCAGTCCCACTACGGTAGCTCCTTCTATGGGTAGTTGCTTACTGTCGGTTATTTCACCTTGTACCGCTTGTGCTTGAAGTATGGAGAAGGGCAACAGTAATCCCCACAAAAGAATCGGAATTTGTTTCATCATCATATCCATTTGTTTTCTGCACGAAAGTAGATATGAAGAGGGCGTTAATCAAATAAAAAGGATGAATGGCAGGAAATCCGTGATGAACGGTTGGTTTCTTATCTTCGTTTTACTATTCCCACGTAAACCAGCAGAATGACGTTCATCATCAGTGCGTAGATAATAGCAGGTATTGCAATGATGTCATTGTTGAATACAAACGGACTACTGGCAACAGCAATTGCTTGTGCGGCATTCTGCATACCGATTTCTATAATGAGTGTACGTTGTTCTTTCCGGTTGAGGCGCATGGACTTCGATAGCACTACGCCGCCTCCCATAGCCAGCAGGATAAGAATGGAGATGCAGAGGCCCAGTTTGCCGAATTGGCCGGTGATGGTAGCATGATGCTGTATGAAGAAGATGGTTGCCAGCAGGATAAGTGCGGGAAAGGCTGTCTTGGACAATATCTTATGAATCCTTTCTGCCATTTGCGGACGGTAGCGCTTCGTGAATATGCCGGCTACAATGGGAAGAAGCATCAGAACCAGGTTCTGCATGATAAGGCTTCCTACGGGGAGATGGATATCTATGTCCAGATTGCTGTCTACAAAGTGTGTGGCGAATTCCATAATCACGGGGATAGTGAACAGCGTAATAATGCTGCTGCATGCCGTCAGTGACACGGACAATGCTACGTCTCCTTTGGCTATCATGGAGAAGATGTTGGATGAGCTGCCGCCTGGCGAGCAGGCTATGAGTATGATGCCGATAAAGAACAGAGGTTCGAGCTGGAAGACATGTCCTAAAGCAAATGCCAGCATCGGCAGTAGGATGATTTGGCCTACCAGCCCGGCAATAATGGGGCGGGGGCGTTTGCGGAACAGTTGAAAGTCTTCGGTTTGTAATGTCAGTCCCAGTTCAAACATCAATAAGGTAAGAATGGGGAGGACTATCCATATTGCATTCATAAGTCAAATCATTTTGGAGGCTGCAAAGATAGCAAATCTTGTTTATACTTTGTCATTTTGTCAGTCTTTGTCTGCCAAACAAACAGCTTGTCGGTTTGGCACGGTTTTCGTAAGTTGTTTATTGCTTGTTTAAAGCAAAATTACTATTATAATAAATGTATAACATATAAAACAAAAAGACTATGAACATTAAACCATTAGCAGACAGAGTGCTGATACTCCCTGCACCTGCAGAAGAAAAGACAATTGGCGGTATCATTATTCCTGATACAGCGAAAGAGAAACCTTTGAAAGGTGAAGTTATTGCAGTAGGCAACGGAACAAAAGACGAAGAAATGGTGTTGAAGGTTGGTGACACAGTGTTGTATGGCAAGTATGCTGGTACTGAACTGGAAGTTGAAGGAACCAAGTATCTCATCATGCGTCAAAGCGATGTGCTCGCTGTTTTGGGATAATTTTTAATTAGTAAACCGTTAAATAGTAAATAAAATTATGGCAAAAGAAATATTATTCAATATCGATGCCCGCGACCAATTGAAGAAAGGTATCGACACACTGGCAAATGCAGTGAAAGTAACCCTCGGCCCTAAAGGTCGTAACGTTATCATCGAAAAGAAATTCGGTGCTCCCCACATCACGAAAGATGGTGTAACGGTAGCGAAAGAAGTTGAGTTGGCAGACGCATATCAGAATACCGGCGCACAGTTGGTAAAGGAAGTTGCTTCCAAGACCGGTGATGATGCAGGTGATGGTACTACAACTGCTACTGTTTTGGCTCAGGCTATCGTAGCCGAAGGTCTGAAGAACGTGACTGCCGGTGCTAGCCCGATGGATATCAAACGCGGTATCGACAAGGCTGTTGCCAAAGTGGTTGATTCTATCAAAGGCCAGGCGGAAACAGTGGGTGACAACTATGACAAGATTGAGCAAGTTGCTTCCGTTTCTGCCAATAACGACCCCGTTATCGGCAAGCTGATTGCAGACGCTATGCGCAAAGTTTCCAAAGACGGTGTTATCACTATCGAAGAGGCAAAGGGTACTGATACTACTATCGGTGTGGTTGAAGGTATGCAGTTCGACCGTGGTTACCTCTCTGCTTACTTCGTTACCAATACGGAGAAGATGGAGTGCGAAATGGAAAAACCGTACATTCTGATTTATGATAAGAAGATTTCCAACCTGAAAGATTTCCTGCCTATCCTCGAACCGGCAGTACAGACCGGCCGTCCTTTGCTGGTTATTGCAGAAGATGTGGATAGCGAAGCGCTGACAACTTTGGTTGTAAACCGTCTGCGTTCTCAGTTGAAGATTTGTGCAGTGAAGGCTCCGGGCTTCGGTGACCGTCGCAAGGAAATGTTGGAGGATATTGCAGTGCTGACCGGTGGTGTTGTCATCAGCGAGGAAAAAGGTCTGAAGCTGGAACAAGCTACTATCGAAATGCTGGGTACTGCCGACAAGGTAACTGTTTCCAAGGATAACACGACCATCGTAAACGGTGCCGGTGACAAAGAGAACATCAAGGAACGTTGCGAACAAATCAAGGCTCAGATTGTTGCTACGAAGTCTGATTATGATAAGGAAAAACTGCAGGAACGTCTGGCCAAGTTGTCTGGCGGTGTAGCTGTTCTTTATGTGGGTGCTGCTTCTGAGGTTGAAATGAAGGAAAAGAAAGACCGTGTGGACGATGCACTCCGTGCTACCCGCGCTGCTATCGAAGAAGGTATCGTTCCTGGTGGTGGTGTAGCCTATATTCGCGCATTGGATGCATTGGAAGGCTTCAAGGGTGACAATGTGGACGAAACCACAGGTATCGACATCATCAAGCGTGCTATCGAAGAACCGTTGCGTCAGATTGTTGCCAACGCCGGTAAAGAAGGTGCTGTTGTTGTGCAGAAAGTGCGCGAAGGCAAGGCAGACTTCGGTTACAATGCCCGTACCGATGTTTATGAGAACCTGCACGCAGCTGGTGTGGTAGATCCTGCCAAGGTTACTCGTGTGGCTCTTGAAAATGCTGCTTCTATTGCCGGTATGTTCTTGACTACAGAATGTGTAATTGTAGAGAAGAAAGAAGATAAGCCTGAGATGCCGATGGGTGCTCCCGGAATGGGAGGCATGGGCGGAATGATGTAAGATTGTTTTCCCTGATTGCTTAATCAAATAGGAGAACCGCAGTGTCTTTTTGATAGATACTGCGGTTTTTTTGTTCTATTTACCTTCTTGATTATTAATAAAAAGCGTGTAATATTACAAAAGTGTTACAAAAATGATTAGTTTTCATATCTTTTGCTCGTTTTTGTTGTTGGTAAAATAAAAAATCATATCTTTACCCTTCGTAAAGATAACCTAATCAACAAGAACTATTAACCTTTTTAATTGAAGAGAAAATGAACAAAAGCGAAATTGGACTAAATGCTGGGAAAGTTTGGCAGTTGCTTAGCGATTATACCAGATGGAGCTACGGTTCTTTAAAGAGGAAGTCCGGACTGAAGGACAAGGAGTTGGGAGCCGCATTGGGGTGGCTTGCCCGTGAGGACAAGATTGAAATTCATCAGGAAGAAGATGAACTTTATGTTTCACTAGGGGTAAATGTTTATATCGGATAAAGGAAACCGATTGAATGGATTGATTGAGGAGCACAGATTTCGCAGTGCGGAAGCATTTTCTGCCGGGGGGATGAAATCTGTGCTCCTTTGTTTTTTCATGTTGCAGAATATTCTTTCCTTTGCACATTCTTTTCAATGAACAAAAACAGAATGACTATGAGAAGTTTTGCTTCAGACAATAATTCAGGCGTACATCCGCTGGTAATGGAGGCACTGAACCGGGCCAACAGTGACCATGCTGTAGGTTATGGAGATGACCCTTGGACAGAGGAGGCTGTCTGTAAAATAAGAGAAGCGTTTACGCCGGATTGTGAACCGTTGTTCGTATTCAACGGTACGGGCAGTAATGCGGTGGCTTTGCAGCTGTGTACCCGCCCTTATAATTCCATTATTTGTGCGGAGACCGCACATATCTATGTCGATGAATGCGGTGCGCCTGCCCGCATGACAGGTTGTCAGATTCGTCCTATAGCTACCCCTGACGGCAAGCTGACGCCCGATTTAGTCCGTCCTTATTTGTGCCATTTCGGCGAACAGCATCATTCGCAGCCCGGAGCCATCTATATTTCGCAATGTTCGGAGCTGGGCACTGTCTATAAGCCGGACGAGTTGCGGGCTTTGACGGATTTGGCCCATCGGCATGGCATGTATGTCCATATGGACGGAGCCCGTCTGGCGAATGCTTGTGCAGCCTTGAATCTTGGCTTTAGGGAACTGACAGTGGATTGCGGGATAGATATCCTCAGCTTCGGTGGTACGAAAAATGGACTGATGTTGGGAGAAAGCGTGGTTGTCTTTAACCCAGCCTTGAAGAAGGAAGCTTATTTTGTGCGCAAGCAGTCGGCACAGCTCGCATCCAAGCTCCGCTATCTGTCCTGCCAGTTCACTGCCTACCTGACAGACAGCCTTTGGTTGAAAAATGCCGCGCATGCCAATCGTATGGCAAAGATTCTTTACGACGGATTGAAGGAATTGCCAGGTGCGCATTTTACGCAGAAGGTGGAAAGTAACCAGCTTTTCCTTACGATGCCCCGTCCGGTGATTGACGAGCTGTTGAAGGAGTATTTCTTCTACTTCTGGGATGAGGCCATCCACGAAATCCGTTTTGTAACCTCTTTTGATACTACGGAAGAAGATATCGAGCAATTGCTGCAATCGGTAAAAAGGCTTCTCTGAAATATATAAAAGCTCCTAACCTTCACAGGCTGGGAGCTTACTTCGAAACTTTCCCCTCTTGGGGGTAGGGGAAGGTTTACTGAAAACAAACCGATTGAATATTTACCTTAAATACCTTTGCACGATAACCTTTTTAACTAACCTTTTCAATAAATCCTTGTTAGAGTATGCTTATATACCGACAGCCTCGCGGACCGGTACAAAAGTGTAGCCTTTTCGTTTCAGCGTCTTAATCATCTTGTCCAGATAGCCATTATAGAACTTGTCTGTGCGGCGGTCGTCCGTTCCGAAGTGTATCAGCATTAGGTGTCCGTTCAGACCTTCTTTCTTTTCCACCTCCATAATCTTGTTGTAGATGAATTTGCTGCTCCGGTACTTCTGTCCCATGTCCGGAGTGGTGTAGTCGGCATTGCTCATGGTACCAGGGGTATAGTTGATGACTTGAATACCCATATTCTTTGCCCAGGCAGATATTTCCTTGTTATAGTATTCGTAAGGAGGAATATAGACGGGAGCGTCTTTGTATTCGATACTTGCCTTGCGGAGGGTCTCGTAGCTTTTCATCATATCGTTCTCAAACTCTTCGTGGGTGACCAGCAGAGAATCACGGTCTTCCCAAGGCATGTACAACAGATGTCCGTAACTGTGGCTGCCTACAAAATGCCCTTCGTCGAGCAGGCGTTTCACTACATCGGGATAGAGTTCATAGAACTCTCCGGTAAAGAAGAAGCCACCTTTGATGCCATGCTTCTTCAAGGTGCTGATGATGGCATCGGCACCGTCTGCTTTGTCGGCGGCAGTGAATACGAGGGTGATTTGCTTTTTTGAGGGATCGGTGCGGATAATGCCTCCGTCCACATATACATTCTTGTCATTTGGGATACCGGCTTGCTTCATTCCATCCTTCTGCATGGCAGAGAGGTAGTACGTGAGGCAGGCGGTTCCGTCCATGGTAGGCTCATTGGTGGAATAGTCGTGGATGGCGTCGTGATATACCATCAGGTCTGGCTGGAAGCGTTCGTAGTCTTGTCCGGGAGTTCCGGGAATTCCCGTCATATTGACACCGCGCAGGCTTTCGAAGATGGTACGATAGACAGGACCGTCCACCAGTCCGCCGGTAGTATTGCCCACGCCTGCATTCAGCAGTGAGGAGTGGGGTTGCGAGGGATAGTCTCCGTAAAGGGGAAGTTCCACAATCATGCTGGTTCCCCAAGGGTTACAGCCGAACAGCCAGTCGCGCAGGGAGGCTTCCATTTCGGCGTATGTGTCATCGCCGGTGGTTTCACGGTACAGCCGGCATTGGGTTAGCATGGCGGTAGTCAGATTGTTGGAACACCAGATGTAGGGTATACCGTGCAGAAAGGGGCTTTCTACCGCTTTCTCGTACGTGCGTTCAATGCCCGTACGCATGTTGCGGATGAATTCCTTGCTGATGCGGCTGTTGTCCACTTTGGCAAGATGGTAGTGCCCCATGTTCATGAACGGATACCATTGGTAGTGGCGTGCACTGTCGGCGCCCATCCAAGGAGTCACCGGTTCGCGACGTCCGTATTCAAGGGCTTGGGCCAGGTATTTGTTGTCGCCGGTGGCTTTGTACAGTTCCATGGCTCCCAGTTCCATATCGTCCACCCAGTTGTCCTCTTCGTAAATGTAGGGAGACAAGACAGAGGCAGTCTGGCATGCTCCCGGTTTCTTTACGCCTTCCTGATAGGCGGCATCGGCCTTGGCTTCGATTTCTGCTGCAAATTTAGGATAGTAGTCTTTCAGTATCTTGGCGCCTAAAGCGAAGCAGGAGGCAAACTTGCCGGCAGTGCTTGCCACTCCGGTCGTTGCATTCTTGAACTCTCCACGTACTTGCGGTTCGCCACTGCAAAAGTAAACGGGGCGTCCTTTACCCGGTCCGTAGCCGTAATCCACCAGGTCTTTGTTAGGTAGGCGCATTCCGGCATGGTCACGGTCGTCGGCTATCTGGTTGTACAGCTCGCCCGGAGCAGGATTCATCCGGTTCAGCCAGTCCAGTCCCCACTTGATTTCGTCCACGATGTCGGGAATGCCGTTGGCTCCCGGATGTCCGGCTGCATCATAGGCGTCACCGAATGATTCCGGATTTTCCTGATAGGCAAACATCATCTGGTAGATGGCATTGGCGGAGGTGGTGGTGTATTGCAGATAGTCCGTAGCATCGTGCCAGCCTCCGCGGACGTCTATATGTTGTCCGGTTTTGGTGGGATGATAGACGATGTAGCCGTCGTGCACGTGGCAGCTGTCTTTCAGGAACGGATTATAGCCGCAGCGTTGCTGCCGCATGTAGTGCAGCAGGTAGTCTGCGGTACCGTTGTAGACTTGTGCATTGATGGGGAAACGGGGGGAGACCGCTTTGCCTGCTTTCAGATAATACGTGCCCGGTTCTGTGAAATCACTGAAGTTCAACCGGTAGGTACTCTTCATGCCTCCCATCTTGCCGGTGGCCTTGGCCGTGTTGAAGGTACGCACCACCTTTCCGGTGAAAGCGTCAATCAATGAATAATTTTCTACGTTTGTTCCTTCCTCGCTCATGAATACAGCGACTTTGACGGATTGCGGCAAATAGCCGAGTTGGTTGATTCTGATCCATTCGCCTGCTTTGCCCGGCAGGGCTACGAGAGCGAATATTACCGTTAGGAGCCAATAATTACTTTTCATAATGGGGGTTTTTAATCTAAGGTTGGGGATTATATATAAAACAAATTTTCCTTATTACAAATAAAGCATTTTCTGTCAATTTTAGGAAGATTTAGGATGAATAATTAGACGATATTAGGTGTCGTTTACACTATTTTGGTATTTTATAGACGTGAAATAAGTGTCTGGTTGAAACTAAATGTTTGTTTATCACGTAATTATTATGCTTGATGATGCTTTTTAATTTTCGTTTACCTATTTTAGTAATGCGTAAAACAAATTGGCGTGTTATTTGTTTTATGGTATTTAGACAATAAAACTAATAGACTATGGCTTATATTGATTACTATCAGGTCCTTGGAGTGGACAAAAAGGCATCTCAGGATGACATCAAGAGAGCGTTCCGCAAGCTGGCGCGCAAGTACCATCCTGACTTGAATCCGAACGATGCTACGGCCAAGGATAAGTTTCAGGCTATCAACGAGGCGAATGAGGTGCTGAGTGATCCTGAAAAAAGAAAGAAATATGATGAATATGGTGAACACTGGAAACATGCCGACGAGTTTGAAGCGCAGAAGCGGGCACAGCAGCAAGCCGGGGGCTTCGGGGGATTTGGCGGTGCCGGTTTTGGAGGTTCCGGTGCGGGATTTGGTACGGACGGAGGCGGTACGTATTGGTATTCTTCCGACGGCCAGGAATTTTCGGGCAGTAATGCCGGTGGTTTCTCAGACTTCTTCGAACAGATGTTCGGTCATCGTACGCGCGGCGGAGGCGGTGCCAATGCCGGTTTCCGCGGGCAGGATTATCATGCGGATTTGAACCTCTCGCTTCGTGAGGCTGCGAAGACCCATAAACAGATATTGACGGTGAATGGCAAGCAAGTGCGTATTACCATTCCGGCCGGTGTGGCCAACGGACAGGTCATCAAACTGAAAGGCTATGGTGGCGAGGGCATCAACGGAGGTCCTGCAGGTGACTTATACATCACGTTTGTGATTCCGGACGACTCGGTATTCAAGCGTTTGGGAGATGATTTGTATGTGGATGTGACCGTCGACCTTTATACAGCCCTGCTGGGTGGCGACCAGTTGGTGGATACTTTGGATGGTCAGGTGAAGCTGAAGGTGAAACCCGAAACTCAGAACGGGACTAAGGTACGTCTGAAGGGTAAGGGCTTCCCCGTATATAAGAAGGAGGGACAGTTTGGCGATCTCATCGTGACTTATTCCGTGAAGTTGCCGACAAACCTGACGGAACAGCAGAAAGAGATGTTCCGTAAAATTCAGAGTATGAACTAATGAAAGGAGAACGGATTATGCAGAACGAATGGATTGTCATCAGCGAATATTGTGACAAGTGTCATATAGAGCCCACTTTTATTGATATGCTGTGCGAAAGTGGACTGATAGATGTGGAGCAGGAAGGTGGAGAGCGTTATCTGCCTTTCTCCGAGTTGCCGGATGTGGAACGGTACAGCCGTATGTACTACGACCTTTCCATCAATATGGAAGGGATTGATGCCATCCACCATCTGCTGGCAAGGATGGAAGAGATGCAGCGGGAGATACACTCGCTGCGCGGCAGGATGAGGCTGCACGGAGAGTATTAATTTTCCTTTCGTCTCTTTGAGAACTTTTGTCCTTTTAAGAAGGGGCAAGCAGGAGGAAGTATTTCAGAAAAAACAAGCGGGCACCGGAGTAGCTAAACTCCGGTGCCCGCTATATTTGCCTTGTCCAAGCAATGCGTTTATTTGCGGTAGCTTTCCAGCTCTTCTGCCTTGAACTTACGGATGAAGTTAAAGTGTTTTTCCACTTCAGCTTCTGCGTAGTTCACATACACCAGAGCCGACTTGCCGAACAGTTCGGGAGCCTTTGTCGCGTCCTGAATGATGAGGTGCGACATGATACATACCGCAGCCATCTCATAGAGGCGACGTGCCACGAAGTCCAGCAATTCCTGATTCTGTGCCTCTTTCACCGCATTGGTGCAGGCTTCGAACTTGTTGGTCATCTCTTTGATGCGGTCCATCAACGGTTGCATTTCTTCGCTGCACGGCACTTGCTCGTAGTCGCGCAAGGTGGCAGAGTATGAGCCGTTTGTTACATAGCGGATAGCAGCTACGGTCTGCAACTGAGTAGTACCTTCGTAGATAGAAGTGATACGTGCATCACGATAGATACGTTGGCAAGCATACTCCAGCATGAAGCCCGAACCGCCGTGAATCTGGATGCTGTCGTAAGCATTCTGATTGGCATATTCAGAGTTCATACCTTTTGCCAGCGGAGTGAAGGCGTCGGCAAGTTTGGTATACTTCTTTTGTTCCTGGCGTTCTTCCGGAGTCAGTTTGCGTTCGCGAGCAATGTCGTCCAGCGCTTTGTAGATGTCAACGTAGCGGGAAGTCTGGTACAGCAAGGAGCGTCCTGCATCCAACTTGGCTTTCATAATAGCCAGCATGTCATATACAGCCGGGAATTCGATGATAGCCTTGCCGAACTGCTTGCGGTCTTTGGCATAAGCCAGACCTTCGTTGTAGGCAGCTTGTGAAAGGCCTACCGACTGTGCGGCAATACCCAGACGGGCACCGTTCATCAAAGCCATAACGTATTTAATCAAACCAAGCTTGCGGTCGCCGCAAAGTTCTGCCTTTGCATTCTTGTAAACCAGCTCGCAGGTGGGAGAGCCGTGGATACCCAGCTTGTTCTCGATGCGGCGCACGTCTACACCGCCTTCATTCTTATCGTAGATGAACATGGACAAGCCACGTCCGTCTTTGGTACCCTCTTCTGAACGTGCCAGTACGAGGTGGAGATTGGCGTCACCGTTAGTAATAAAACGCTTCACGCCGTTCAGGCGCCAGCAGTTGTTGGCCTCGTCATAGGTCGCTTTCAGCATTACGCTCTGCAAGTCGGAACCGGCATCCGGTTCTGTCAGGTCCATAGACATGGTCTCTCCGGCGCAGACACGCGGTATAAAACGGCTGTGCTGGTCTTCGTTACCGAATTCGTAGAGCGTTTCGATACAGTCTTGCAGTGACCAGATGTTACCGAAACCGGCATCGGCGGCGGCAACGATTTCCGCACACATGGTGTACGGAGTAATCGGGAAGTTCAAGCCACCGAAACGGCGCGGCATGGTCATACCGTTCAATCCGGCTTTTACCATGGCGTCGAGGTTCTGCTTGGTGCCGCTGGCATATTCCACACGGCCGTTGGCACAGTGGGGACCTTCTTCGTCCACGCCCTCGGCATTGGGAGCGATAATCTCTCCAGTAATCTCTCCGGTGATTTCAAGTACCTTGTCAAAAGAGTCCATAGCATCCGCATAGTCCTGCGGGGCATAGTCATACTTGTCTTTGTCTTGGTAACCGCGTTCTTTCAGTTCGCAGATACGTTCCATCATCGAGTTGTTCAGATGATACTTCAATTCGGGAACTTCGGTATAAAAATTTGCCATAATTTCTTGGTTATTTAGGTATTCTGAAGTATAGGGGTATGGTGAATTTCACTCGCTTGGCCTCTCCGTCCTGATAGCCGGGCGACCAGCGGTAGACGTCGGCAATGGCCTCGAAAGCGCGTATGGCTTCTTTGTCGATGTCATAGCGCACGGACTGGAGAATTTGGGGATGGGTCATCTTGCCTTCTTCGTCTACAACGAATCGTAGGATTACCCTTCCTTCTGCCTTTTGCTTCCAGGCGTCTTCCGGATATTTGGTAACATTGGCCACCAGTTTCATGAGGTTCTCTATTCCACCGGGGAAGGATGGAAACATGAAATACGGCTGATGTTCCATTTCAGTTCCGTGCTCGTCGAACATCTTTCCACCGGTACACTGATTCTCTGAATAGTGTTCCTCTCTACGGAGTTTCCCATCGGGATAGTACTGCAGGAGTGTTCCGTCAAGTTTACCATCGCTGTAGCTCCGGGCCAGATGTATGGCACCGTCGGGATAATACACCATGGTCTGCCCCTCCAGGCGGTTGTCTCTATATACTTCTGTCAGGCTGTCCTTGCCATTTGCATAGAATGATGTATGCAGGCCTTCCCTTATCCTTTTGCGGGGATTGCTTTTGTATTCGGAGAAATGCCAGACATCCTTCTTTTGTCCTTCCAAAGCATACTCTTCCACCTTGATGCACTTCTTGTTTATCTTGGAAACAAGAGCATACTTGACTGCCTGGATGGAGTCGTCCGTCCATTGGTAATTCTTGTCCAACCAGAGCTTTTCTTGAGCGATAGCGGAAGATATACCTGAAAGAAGAACAAATATAAGAATCAGCCCTTTCATGATTACCTTTATTGTTATTTACTGTGTGATTTATAATATTTTATCATCTTCGGGATAACCTCTTCCACCGTACCGTTGATGACATAGTCGGCAATCGTATTGATGGGAGCGTTCTCGTCATTGTTGATGGAGATGATAATACCACTTTCCTGCATACCGGCAATGTGCTGGATTTGTCCGCTGATGCCGCAAGCAATATACAGTTTGGGGCGGACAGTGACACCGGTCTGGCCAATCTGGCGGTCATGGTCGGCATAACCGGCATCGACGGCAGCACGGCTGGCGCCTACCTCTGCATGGAGTTCTTTGGCAAGCTCGAACAACATGTCAAAACCTTCCTTGCTTCCCATGCCGTAGCCGCCAGCAATCACGATGGGAGCGCCTTTCAGGTTGTGTTTTGCCTTTTCTACGTGGCGGTCGATGACTTTTACCACATAATCCGTCTCGGGCACGTACTTGGCAACGTCGTGGTTGATGACTTCGCCCTTATAGTCAGCGTCCAGTATCTCTTTCTTCATCACACCTTCGCGAACGGTTGCCATCTGCGGACGGTGCTCGGGATTCACAATCGTGGCAACGATGTTACCGCCGAATGCGGGACGGATTTGATACAGCAGGTTCTCGTAAACCTTGCCTTCCTTCTTGTCTTCGTGGTTGCCGATTTCCAGTGAGGTACAGTCGGCGGTCAGTCCGCTGGTCAAAGCGGAAGAAACGCGCGGACCGAGGTCGCGACCGATAACGGTGGCGCCCATCAGACAGATTTGCGGCTTTTCTTCTTTGAACAAGTTGATGAGGACAGAGGAGTGGGGAAGGGAAGTATAGGGGAACAAGCCCGGAGCGTCGAATACGTGGAGTTTGTCTACTCCGTAGGGTAATACTTGCTTTTCAATGCCTGCCAGATTGCTTCCGGCAGCAACTGCCTCCAGTTGGCAGCCCAACTGATTGGCTAATTTACGACCTTTGGTCAAGAGTTCGAGACTGACGTCGGCAACTGTTGTGCCTTCTATCTCTAAATATACAAATACATTATTCATAATCTTATCCTATCGTATGGTTGGCTAACAGTTCAACAATCAAATCTTCCACATCCTTGTCGCTGCCCGTCAGCGTTTTGCTTTCTTTGGCCTGGAATGAGATGTTCTGAATGGTCTTCACCTTGGTAGGCGAACCGCTCAGACCGCATTGTGCAAGGTCGCCGTTCACGTCGGCAACACTCCATTCCGTGATGTTCAGATAGGGATATTTCTCGTAGAGGCCGGCGTAGGCAAGCTCAGCGCCTTCCTTGGTGATGGCAGCTTTTTCCTGGGCTCCGAGGGCGCGTTTGTACTTCTGCACCAGTTTGGCATTGCGCGGGCGGCAGGGAGCGGCACTTCCGTTTACGGTGATGACTATGGGCAGGGGAGCCTCAACGGTTTCCACACCACCGTCAATATGACGTTTCACGGTAATCTTCTTGGCGGCTTTATCCACGTTCAGAATCTCTTCTGCGTAGGTCACTTGCGTCAGCCCCAGCTTTTCGGCAACCTGCGGGCCTACTTGGGCGGTATCACCGTCGATGGCCTGGCGTCCGCCAATGATGACGTCATAGTCGCCTATCTTCTTGATGGCTGTGGCAAGGGCATACGAAGTGGCAAGCGTATCGGCACCTGCAAAGGCGCGGTCGGTCAGCAGATAGCCGTTGTCGGCACCACGGTAAAGTCCTTCACGAATAACTTCGGCTGCACGTCCCGGTCCCATGGTCAGGATGGTAACGGTGGAGCCCGGATGTTCATCTTTCAGTCGGAGAGCCTGTTCAAGAGCGTTCAGGTCCTCGGGGTTGAAGATGGCAGGGAGTGCCGCGCGGTTGATAGTTCCGTCGGCTTTCATGGCATCTTTCCCAACGTTGCGTGTGTCGGGAACTTGTTTTGCCAATACAACAATTTTCAAACTCATGCTATTAATTATTAGTATTAGTATTTCTTTGTATGTCAGTACCGGGAATAGGAGTAGTAGAATCCTGCTACTGAAATTGGCCGGTTAACTCATTATCAGCCTGCAAATTTACGGAAAGAGTTGGGTTTGACAAGAAAATGGGGTGAAAAATGCACAAGTTGAGGGATTTTGCGCAAATATCAGTTGGCTCTATATCTGTAAAAAAGGTAATAAAACCGGTAATTTATCTACCTTTCCGTTCCCGTTTCCTCTGTACTTTTGCAGCGTCCGGATGAGGCCTGCACGACGGGCGGCATCGGATAAACAAGCATCGCTACTTAAATGTTATTATAGAATATGTATATTGAAAAAGTAAATTCCCCTGCTGACGTGAAAAAGTTATCAGTCAGCGAGATGAACGGATTAGGTGGAGAAATCCGCCAGGTGTTGTTAAACAAGTTAAGCTCTCACGGAGGACACGTAGGTCCCAACCTGGGAATGGTAGAAGCCACCATAGCCCTGCATTACGTGTTCGATTCACCAACGGACAAGATAGTCTATGACGTGTCTCACCAAAGTTATACCCATAAGATATTGACAGGCCGCCGGGCAGCGTTTATGAATGCGGACGAGTATGACGAAGTCTCCGGATATTCCGAACCGTCGGAAAGCGAGCACGACTTCTTCGTCATTGGGCATACCTCTACCTCCGTCAGTCTGGCAAGCGGACTTGCCAAGGCGCGTGACCTGAAGGGGGAGGCGGGTAATGTGATTGCCGTCATCGGCGATGGCTCGTTGAGTGGAGGTGAAGCCTTCGAAGGATTGAATGTAGGTGCCGAACTGGGCACGAACTTCATCGTCATTGTCAACGATAACCAGATGTCCATTGCCGAGAATCATGGCGGGCTATACCGCAATCTGCAACAGTTACGCGAAACGGAGGGGCAGGCTCCCTGCAACTATTTTAAGGCAATGGGATATGATTATCTCTATGTGAAGGATGGCAATGACGTGGAGCAATTGATAGAGGCTTTCCGTGAAGTGAAGGACAAGAAGCATCCGGTTGTGGTACATATCAATACCTTGAAAGGTAAAGGATACAAATTGGCGGAAGAGCAAAAAGAACGTTTCCATTACAGTGTTCCGTTCGACCTTGAGACCGGCAATCTGACCGGTGAGCCTGGAGAGGATGAAGACTATGCCGACCTTACCGCCGATTATCTGTTGCAGGAGATGAAGAAAGACCCGACTGTGGTAGGCATCACCGCAGGCACACCCACGGTATTCGGCTTTACACCGGAGCGACGCAAGGAGGCTGGTCGCCAGTTCATCGATATGGGCATTGCCGAAGAGCAGGCTGTTGCCATGGCTTCTGCCATTGCTGCCGGAGGTGGAAAGCCGGTATTCGGCGTCTACAGCACCTTTATCCAGCGCGCCTACGACCAGCTGTCGCAAGACCTCTGCATCAACAATAATCCTGCACTGATTCTTGTCTTCTGGGGAAGCTTATCGAGTATGAATGATGTTACCCATCTTTGTCTTTTTGATATTCCGGTCATCGGTAATATTCCGAATATGGTTTATCTGGCACCTACTTGTCGTGAGGAGTATATGGCAATGCTGGAGTGGGGCATCCGTCAAACGGAACATCCGGTTGCCATTCGCGTGCCGGCCAATGGGGTTGTCCGCAGGAATGTAGAACCGGAGAAGGATTACGGCAAGACGCTGAACCGTTATGAGGTGTCCCATCGTGGAGAGAAGGTCGCCATATTGGGACTGGGCTCTTTCTATCAGTTGGGCGAAGCCGTGGCTGCCCGGTTGAAGGAAGAGAAAGGAGTGGATGCCACGCTTGTCAATCCTCGCTACATCACGGGTGTGGACGAGGCTTTGCTCGATGACCTGAAGCGCGACCATACACTGGTCATTACTCTTGAGGACGGAGTGCTGGACGGTGGCTTTGGCGAGAAGATTGCCCGTTATTACGGTCCGTCGGATATGAAGGTACTGAACTATGGTGTGAAGAAAGAGTTTATCGACCGTTACGATGTGGAGGAGCAGTTGAAGAAGAACCGGTTGACGGTTCCGCAGATTGTGGAAGATATCTGTAGGATTTGGTAAGAATTGAAAAAGGAGATGCATCAAACTGCATCTCCTTCTTTTATTTATTTAATACCCAGTTTCTTGGCAATATCCTTAGGCAGTGCATCCTTGTGCACAATGATGTTCATTGTTTTATAGCGCACGAAAGCTTTGGAAGCATACCACAGTCCTTTGTACTTTCCGGCTTCACCCCAAGAGTTCTTTACCATATAGTATTCGTTGCCTTCCTGGTCTTTGGCTATACCGTAAATCAGCATACCGTGGTCGTCAGTAGTTTCCCAGTTGTCGTATGCCAGCTGGCGCTCTTCTTGTGTGCACCACTTCTGCGGTTGAGGCTTGCTGTTCAGTTTCTTTTCTTCGGGTTTCATTTTCAGCCAGTGTGCCATGTCCGAACCGCTCAGTTCTTGCACCTTTTCTGCATCGGGCATTACGGCTATACCGTCGCGTGTGAAGCCTTGTTCGCTTACGTCACTACCCCATGCAATGGTGTAACCCTTATTGATAGCGTTGTCAAACACTTCCATCAACTCGTCGATAGGCAAGTTGTAGGAAGAAGCCCAACGCCAGTTGTCTTGTATTTCCAGGACGAACGGCTGGTAGAAGGGATGGTGGGTATAGGAAGTCAGTGAGATATAGTCATCTGCATTCAGTCCGGTAGATTCATAGAAAGACTTCGGAGTATATTCCTTGCCTTTGTAGGTGAACTTCTCGGGACGTTCGCCCAGATAGATGTCGTGGATGGCAGTGATGGCCTTCTTCCAAAGCGGGTTATTTTCCTTGTCTGCTTGCAGGCTGCGGTGTCTTCCCTTGGCAATGGCTGCCACTACGGCATCAGATACGGCTGTCAATTCGGTGTGGTTGCTCAGCGTGTCGCCATACATAACGCCCGGACGCATTTCCTCTTCGGGCACCAGACCGAAAGTTTTCATACCATAAATTACATCGTAGAACGAACCGCCTTGTGAGAACGAAACGTCACCATGTGTACGCACTGCCTTGTCGGCACGGTCCAGATAGGTGTTGTGTACGATAAACATTTCAGAAAAGTCGTATTCGCCTTTGCCCATGCGGAGCAGTTCGGATTCGATGAATGCCAGTCCGGAATAGCACCAGCATGTACCGGCACGGTTTTGGTTCTTAACAGAAGTGATAGGATTTTCTTTTACGGTTGTAAAAATGAAACCTTCCTCTTTCGGAGTGTCTTGTGCTATTGTGTTTAAACTTAATAAACCCAATGCAGCCATCAGTATTGATTTCTTCATCATAATTAAAATGTTATAGATTTATAGTTGCAACTGCAAATATAGATAGAATATCGTAAACAAAAGCTATCTTTGGAGCGTTAATTCTGACACTTATGGAGAAAATAATACGTATCGACGACCATAGCGGTCTTGTTTTGGAGGGCGGCGGTATGCGCGGCGTCTTCACTTGCGGTGTGCTCGACAGCTTTATGGATCGTGGCATTCGCTTTCCCTATACCATCGGCGTCAGTGCCGGAGCCTGCAACGGACTTTCTTATATGTCCGGTCAGCGCGGGCGTGCCAAGTACAGCAATATCGACTTGCTGGAAAAATACAATTACATCGGATTGAAGTATCTGTTGAAGAAGCGGAATATCATGGATTTCGACTTGTTGTTCCATGAGTTTCCGGAACACATACTTCCCTACGACTACGAGGCATACTTTCATTGTCCCGAACGCTATGTGATGGTAACTACCAACTGCGAGACGGGCGAAGCGAACTATTTTGAGGAGAAGCGGAGTAAAGAGCGCGTCATTGATATTGTGCGTGCTTCGAGCAGTCTGCCGTTTGTCTGTCCCATTACCTACGTGGACAACATCCCGATGCTGGATGGAGGTATTGTGGACAGTATCCCTTTGATGCGTGCCCGTCAGGATGGATTTACCAATAATGTGGTGGTGTTGACGCGCAATCATGGGTACCGTAAGGAAATTCAGGGAACGAAGGTTCCACCTTTTATATATAAGAAATATCCGCTATTGCGTGAAGCCATCAACCGCCGCAGCATTGTCTATAATCAACAGTTGGAGCAGGTGGAACGGATGGAAGCCGCCGGGGAAATCGTTGTGATCCGTCCACAGAAGCCGGTAGTGGTAGACCGCATCGAGCGTGACATCAAGAAGCTGACGGAGCTTTATGAAGAAGGATACCGGTGTGCGGAACAGTTTGCTTTTCGTTTTTGATTCTGAGAGAGTATACTATGAGAGCTGGTGCAATTAGCATCTGCTCCCATATTGTTTTCATTCTTTTCTATTAATTTGCTGCTAAAGCTAAAGTTTATTTAGCAAAAAACACGCGTAGAATACCTTTAGAAAGGGGATGTATCAAAAATACCACCTTTCGTAACATTTGTTATAGGTGCAAATCCTGGTTTCGCTTAATTTTGCTGACACAAAACTCAATTGCAGAATTGGTTTATTATTAACTTTAAATTAATAGATATGTTGAAAAGCATTAGTCTCAGGCTTTGCACACTAATTGTGCTTCTTTTTGTGGGCATTCTTTCCTTTGCCCAGCAAGTTCAGGTAAAAGGTACTGTCGTTGAAAAATCGAGTGGTGAATCCATTATCGGTGCTTCTGTCATGGAAGTAGGTTCCAACAGCAATGGAACAATTACGGATATTGATGGAAATTTCACGCTGTCTGTAACTTCCGGTGCCACATTGTCCGTATCCTATATAGGATATAAAACCGTTACAGTAAAGGCACAGCCCACTTTACGCATTGAGTTGACGGAAGATTCCCAGTTGATTGATGAAGTAGTGGTGACCGGCTATATGTCCGAGAAGAAGGCCAGTTTGACCGGTTCGGTGGCTGTGGTCAAGATGAAGGATGTAGCAGATATTCCTACGGGAAATGTGTTGTCGAGCTTGCAGGGACGTGTTGCCGGTATGAACATTACGACTGACGGCACACCGGGCGGTGGAAATACTTCTACATTGGTCCGTGGTAAGTCATCTTTCCGAAATGATGCCAATTCCCCGCTTTATGTCATTGACGGTGTGATGACCCGTGAGAACATCTCGTCTATCCTTTCTTCCAATGATGTAGAATCCATTCAGGTATTGAAGGATGCCGCTTCCGCTTCTATTTATGGTGCACAGGCTGCCAATGGTGTGATTATCATTACTACCAAACGTGCCAAGAAAGGGGAGACCCGTGTGGATTTTGATATGTCGTTGACTTTGCAGACCTATCAATGTGGCTTTGATATGTTGAATGCAGATGAGTGGGGCCAGGTTTATTGGTCGGCTTATAAGTATGCCAATAATGGAGCTACGCCAAGCAGCGAAATATATGGTAATGGTGCAACTCCTCAACTTCAAGACTATATCGGCCTGAATGGAGCTAAAGTACATGCCGTTGATACGGATTGGCGCGATGTGGTTTATCGCACTGCCTTGATGCAGAATTACAGTGCGACACTTTCAAAGGGCTCTGACAATGGTGCCTTCTCGTTAGCGTTGAACTATCTCGACCATGACGGTCTGGTAGAGAATACGAATTTCCAGCGTATCAATACCCGCATCAGTTCTAACTATCATTATCTTGACAATCGCTTGCGCATCGGCGAGAACGTTGCTATCAATCGTTGGACACAGACCCTCAGTCCGGCCGGTGTAGATGAGAATGCCATCAAACAGCATCCTGCCAAGACGGTTTATGATGAGAATGGCAATTATAACGATGCCATCAATGATGTTTTGGGTGATGCCCCCAATATGGCACGTTTGTTGGAGAATGAAAAACAGAACAAACATGATTACTGGCGTATCTTTGGTAATGCATTCCTTGAAATTGAACCGATTAAGAACCTGGTGCTGAAAACCAATTTCGGTATGAATTATTATGATGAAACCAACAAAACTTTTGAGCCGGCATGGGCACGCGATGAGGTCAATAAGCTGACTCAATCATCCAACAAAAGACTGGATTGGGTATGGACCAATACCGTGACTTATAGCAAAGCTTTTGGAAAGAACAATCTGACTGCACTTCTTGGTACAGAAGCCAAGAAGAACCATTCGGAATCCATGTTCGGTTATGGTACGGGACTGGCTGTAGAAGATGAAGATTATATTTATCTCGACGGTGTGACTGCCGGTAAGAATGTAGGTGCCGGTGCTTCCAATTATGGCATGGTGTCTTACTTTGGTAAAGTGAATTATGATTATGAAGGACGGTATCTGGCTTCTGTTACGGTACGCCGTGATGCTTCTTCCCGCTTGGCAAAGGGTAATAATGTGGATTACTTCCCTTCAGTGTCGGCAGGCTGGCGCATTTCAAGTGAGAAGTTTATGGAAGCGACCAAGAATTGGTTGGCAGATTTGAAACTACGTGCTTCATGGGGTATCAATGGTAACGATATTATTGATAATGAGTCCCCCTATACTAAATACTTGATTAGTCTGAAGGATGCAAGCTACAACATGAACGGTGATGGAACGACTTTGGCTCCCGGTGGTTACAAAGTGAGGTCTACCAATCCCGATTTGAAGTGGGAGAGTACAAGACAACTCAATATTGGTGTGGACGCCGCTTTCCTGAATGGACGTCTGAGTGCTTCTCTCGATTATTTTGATAAGAAGACAAGTGATATGCTTGTAGAGAAACCGTATATTGCTGTCATTGGCGAGGGTGGTTACTGCTGGTATAATGGTGGTACGATGAACAATAAAGGTTTCGAGATGGCATTGACCTGGAATGATAAGGTGAAGGATTTCCAGTATAATGTAGCATTTAACCTTTCATATTACAAGAATGAAGTGACAGAGCTGTCGGAAGAAATTTACTATACTTATGGTGGCGGTAATGGTGTTGACAAGACCTTGGTTGGTCAACCGTTCGGTTCATGGATGGGCTTCAAGACAGATGGAGTGTTCCGTACCCAGCAGGAGGTGGATGAGTATAAATCCAAATATAATGTACAGTTTGGCGCTCCCGGAGTAGGACGTATTAAATACGTGGATGCTGATGGTAACGGTACGATTGATACGAACGACCGTGTATGGTTGGGGTCTGACAATCCGAAAGTGATTGCAGGTCTGAATCTTGGGGCATCTTGGAAAGGCTTTGACCTCAGCATGTTCTTCAACGGTATGATTCGTGATGCCTATAACAACTCCAAATATTATACGGATTTGTTCCAATGCTGGACCGGTAATCATTCTACCCGCCTGCTCGATGCCATGCATGCCTACGAGAACTTTGAAAAGACGGGTGTTTACAATAGCAGTGTACCTGCTTTAACCACCCTTAACAGCAACAATGAGCACGAAGTTTCTGAGTTCTATATTGAAAATGGTTCGTATATCAAGCTGAAAAGCCTGACATTGGGTTACACGCTTCCTAAAGCAGCTCTCGACAAGATGAAGATGCGTCATGCGCGCATTTATTTCCAGGCTCAGAATTTGTTTACGATTACCGGTTATATGGGTGCCGACCCTGAAGGTCTGGGCTATCCTTATCCGTTGCCCCGTACGTTCTCTTTGGGATTATCATTTGGTTTCTAAACTTTAAAACTATACTATTATGAAATTGAAACATTTATATATGCTTGGCGCAGTAGCGCTGATGACTGCAAGCTGTAATGAAGACCGTTTCCTGGATTTGAAGCCCCAGGGTAGCTTGAACGAAGATATTATGACTTCTACAGAAGGTGCCGACCTTTTAGTGAATGCCGCGTATGCTGCTTTGGGTGGTCCCGAGGGACAGAGTTGGAGTGTATGGTGTCATCCTACTTCCAATTGGACTTATGGTGAGGTGCGTTCGGATAATGCCTATAAAGGCGGTGGTAGTGTCGGTGACCTTAATGAAGTGCACCGTATGGAGACATTTGATATGGATGCAACCAATGGATTCTTGGACAGCAAGTGGTATCATCTATATTGCAGTGTACAGCGTTGTAACTCTGCATTGCGCGTACTGAATGCTGCAACAGATGAGCAGGTAAACGGACGTGTATCCCGCATTGCGGAGATGAAAGTGCTTCGTGCCCATTATTATTTTGAATTAAGCCGCCTTTTCAACAAGATACCTTATTTTGATGAGAACGTTGAGATTTCCCAATATCCGGATATTCCGAACAATGAGTTTACCCGTGACGAGATTCTGAGTATGCTGGCCAAGGAGATGCTTGATGCCGCCGAACAGCTTCCTGCATCACAGCCGGAGGTAGGGCGTATTCATAAATACATAGCACTGGCCTATGCGGCTAAAATCAAGCTGTACCAGGCGTATCAGCAAGATGAGATTACGCATGCCGTAACTTCCATCAATAAAGAGCTGCTGAGGGAAGTCGTTTCGCTTTGCGACCAAGTGACTGCCAGCAACCGTTACGGTTTGCTTGACGATTTCCAGGGATTGGATTTAGTAACTAATGAAAACGGTAAAGAATCTGTTTTTGCCATTCAATATTCCATGAATGACGGTACCGAAAGTGCCGGCCGCATCAACTGGAGCAATCTGTTGAATTCTCCGGGTGGAGGCAGCCCTTACGGAGGTGACGGTTTCTTCCTGCCCAGTCAAGATCTGATAAATGCTTACCAGACAGATGCAAACGGTCTGCCCGATTTTAATTATCAGTCAAAGTCTGATTATAGTTGGGCGGTATTGAACAATGGGGTTTATACTTTACAAAACACGACTCCCAATGTAGACCCGCGTCTCGATTTTGTTGTGGGCCGTCCTACTATAACTTGGAAAACTTATCCGGACAAGCCGTGTGAGGGATGGGTGCGTGATAAGGATACTTATGGCTATAATTGCGCGAAGCGCTTCTGGGTTTCTCCGGAAAGTAGTGATATGTTTAATGGCTGGCCTTGGGGGGCTTCACAGTTGAACTGGCAGATTATACGTTACGCGGATATTCTTCTTTGGAAAGCTGAGGCTCTTATTGAACTCAATGAAGGCAATGGACTCGAAACTGCCCGTGATTTGATTAATCAGATACGCAATCGTGCCCGGAACAGCGCCTATGTAAAGGATTTCAACGACCATTCCAAATATGCGGCCAACTACCTTGTCAATCCTTATCCTGCTGATGTCTGGAATCAGGATTATGCCCGTCAGGCCCTCCGTTGGGAAACACGTCTGGAGAAGGCTTTGGAAGGTGAACGTTTCTTCGACCTAGTCCGTTGGGGCATAGTGGAAACAACCATGAACAAGTACATTACCGCGGAGTCGGACAATCGCATTTATTATGCCAATGCGCACTTTACGGGTGGAAAGGATGAGTATTATCCGGTTCCGAACAATCAATACGGATTTTCTGGAGGCAAGTATGTACAGAATCCCGGTTATGCTCCGTTCAACTAATTATATTTTGAAATAAAAACGTAAGGGAGGGGAAACGTTTGTTTCCCTCTTTTCCTTTAAACAATCTTTTATTATGAAAAACTTTGCCTATTCTATATTAGGCTGTCTATTGCTTTCTTTGAATGCAGCTTTTGCTCAAAAAACATGGTCGTTTGACGGGCAGGACCCCTTACTTTCCTGTGACGGTAAGTCATTGTTGAATTTGTACACTATAAAGGAAATACCAGAATTTGTTACCGGAGTCGAAGGTAAAGCCCTTCGTACAGACGGGTATTCCACTTGGATGGATACAACCACGGAAGGAGATGTTTCGTCGTTGTCCGGATGGTTTGCTCTGGAATCTTATCCGACGGATACTGCTGCCTTTATGGGAATCAGAGACATGGCAGGAACATCTGTAGCGGTATGTGTAGACCGTTATGGTGAGCTGCTGTTGGGAATGGGGCAGAATGGCTCATACTCTTACTGTTCATTAAAGACAAAAGTCGACCGTTTCAAGTGGCTGCATGTGGTCCTTGATTTGAGTAATGAATCGGTTTGCCTGAATGGACAGAGGATGAGTGCAGAGGTATGGCCCCGGAACTTGCAGGATGGTGAAATGATGTTTCGGGTAGGTAAGGATTTCAGGGAAAAGAAGGTTTGGATGTACGATGTTACGGCTATAAACGGGTTGATTGACGGGATAAGCCTCACTCCCTTTTCCGATGATTCGTCTGCATGGAGAGACGAGATTGCCTTAGGATTGAAGAAGACTCCGGTTTTGGCTATTCCGGAAACCCGTTTTGCGAAGGACTTCAACCGTCCTCGCTATCATCTGTTGCCGGCTGCCAACTGGACGAATGAGACGCATGGTTTACTTCTTTATAAAGGTAAATATCATATATTCAATCAGAAGAATGCTTCTGCAATCTTCCTGGGACAGATAAATTGGGGACATTTCAGCAGTCCCGATATGCTTCATTGGACGGAGGAAAAGCCGGCTTTGACTCCTGATGCTGCTTATGACAAGAATGGAATATGGTCCGGGCATGCTGTTATCAATGATGACGGTATCCCCCAGCTGATATACACAGCCGGTGGAGACAAGATGGGAGTGGGTATTGCTTTTCCAAAAGATACTGCGTTGATAGAATGGGAGAAATATGCGGGTAATCCGGTTATTGCCGAGAAGCCTGCCGGATATACCCGTACGGACATGCGTGACCAGTATGTTTGGAAAGAGGGTGATGTCTGGTATATGATTATCGGTTTCGGCATTGAGCAGACCGATACACCCCACGGGGCTTTGCTGCTTTATAAATCGGCGGACTTGAAGAGATGGGATTTTGTACATTTGCTGTTTGAGGGCAATCCGGAAGTGGATGACTCCGGTATTTTCTGGGAAATGCCGGTCTTTAAGAAGATGGGCGGCAAATATGTTCTTTTGGTGAATAGGGTTCCTCATAAAGGCATACCTGCGCGTTGCCAGTATTGGATAGGAGATTTCAAGAATGAAAAGTTTATACCGGACAACCCAGTCCCTCAAAATCTGGAGGTCATCAATCGCTTGCTGTCCCCCTCTGTTGTTGAGACTCCGGAAGGGGATGTTGCTGCCATTGCCATTATACCCGATGAAATAGGAGGGGAGGCCACTTATGAACAAGGATGGGCACATCTCTACAGTATGCCCAGAAGATGGCAGCTGAAAGATGGGAAACTATGCCAAACACCCCATCCCGTGATGAAACAATTGCGTGAACAACCGACGGTTTATTCCAGACAGGCATTGACTGCTGCGAAACCGTGCATTGTGAGCAGAAGGGAACATCAGCTTGAAGTCAAGGCGACTTTTTATCCCGGTGACGCAAAACGGTTTGGATTTACATTGTGTAAGAATCCGGATAATAGCGAATATAGCCTGATTTATTATGATGTGGAGAAGGAGGAACTTATTGTGGACCAGACGCATTCTTCCTTGCGTGCACACATTCCTTTGAAGATTCGTAAGGATCATTATCGGTTGGATACTGCTAAACCGGTGGAGATTCGTTTGTTTATTGACGGTTCTGTAGTGGAAGGATTTATTAATAACGAAGATGCGTTCACTACAAGAATCTTCCCTTTGAAAGAAAATAGTACGCTATTGGAGCTATTCTCTGATGGAAAAACAACGGAAGTTGCTGCCGAAGTTTGGAAACTGAAAGATGTAAAGGTAAAGATGAACTTTTAATGAAAATACAGAAAATGAAGATACCAGCTATATTGGGTGCACTTTTATTGGCAGGAACATTGTCTGCCGGTGCACAAATGAATTCAGACAGTTTATACAAAGAGCCGTATCGTCCTCAGTATCATTTCAGTCCGGAGAAGGGATGGATTGGTGATCCCTCGGGATTCATGTACTATCAGGGTAAATATCATATGTACTGGTGGGGCAAAGTCGAATCTACAGATTTGGTACATTACCAACAGATAACCCCTTATGCCATGACCGGAACGGATGACAATATCAGTTACTTCACCGGTTCTGCGGTCATAGACAAGAACAACACGGCCGGCTTCGGCAAGGGGGCTTATGTGGCGGCTTACACCGTTTTTGAGAAGGACTCCAAGAAACAGGCGCAGGGCATCTCTTTCAGTCATGACGGAAAGACATTTCATTATTATGAAGGTAACCCGGTTCTGGACCTTTGGAGTACGGAATTCAGGGACCCTACCGTCTTCTGGCACGAGCCGACCCAAAAATGGGTGATGGTTGTAGCCAAGGCCCTGGAGAAGAAAATAAAGTTTTATACCTCTCCTGATTTGAAGAGCTGGACTTGGACCAGTGATTTTGGCCCTGCCGGTGACAGTGAAAAGTCTTGGGAGTGCCCGGATTTATTCCAGTTGCCGGTTGACGGGGATTCTGACAAGAAAAGGTGGGTGATGGTCGTATCTGTAAACTGGGCGCAAGAACAATATTTTATAGGAGACTTCGACGGCACTTCTTTTAAGCTGATGGAGAACCATCCTGCAGAGCCTCTATATGTGGACAAAGGGCTGGACTTTTATGCATCCCGCACATTTCAGGATTTTGACGGAACGTTGGATTCCAAAATTTCGATGGGCTGGGTTGCAACCTGGGACTATGCACCGGTAGCTCCATCGAAGTATGGGAAGGGCTTCTGGTCCATTCCCCGTAATCTGGAACTGAAGACATACAAGGAAGGCGTGAGGCTGGTGCAGAAACCGGTGGAACAGTTGCAAACACTTCGCCATAAGCCTGCATCGGTGAAACGTGCTTTATCGGTGGGAACACAGAGGTTACCCGGCTTTGTTCCCGATGAGAATGTCTACGAACTCGATGCTTCGTTTTCTACTGACGTATCCAACACCTTTGGCTTGAATTTGTGTGTGGGTGAAGGGCGCAAAGTGGTGGTCAGCTATGATACGGATTCACATAATCTGGTGATTGACCGCACCCATTGCTCCGATGTGCAGATTCCTAAATTCAGCCGTATGGCATATGCCAGGGTGGAACCGGTAGATAATAAGATACGTTTGCATATATTTGTAGACAAATCGAGTATTGAAATCTTTGCCAATGACGGGAAGGATGTATTCACATTATTAACCTATCCGGGCGAGGCTCAAACCGGTATCGAACTTTTTGCGCAGAAGAAGGGGACGAAGATGGAGTTGGATGCCTGGATGCTTAAATCAATATGGAGATGAGGAATTTATTGTTTGCATTGCTGCTTTTGCCTTTGATGGCCTCTTGTGTGAAGGATACGGCACAAGTGACTTTGGACTCTTTGCTGGATGAAATGATATCTGTAGAAGAATCCGCACGTTATCCGCTGGTGCCATATCGTTGCCTGCAAGTCAGCAGTTATGACCGCTCCTCCGTGTCTCCCGATTCGCCGGGATGGTTTGCCAACAATGATGGCTATGGCATTGTCTGTACGGATACGGTTGATGGGAGAGTGGAACGTGTGATGTTCGATGAAAAGGGCCCTGGAGCTATTACCCGTATCTGGATAACCACAGTTGACAAGCGTGGGACTTGGAGATTTTATTTTGATGGCGAAAGTACTCCCGGATGGATAGTTCCTGCCTATGATTTGATGCGTTTCGGAATACCCAGGTTGGGTAGGGGACTGCTTCAACCCCACACCAGCTATACTCCGGACGGGAAAGGCGGCAATACTCTTTTCCTGCCCATCCCTTTTGCCCGGAGTTGTAAAATTACATTTGAAGACGAACCGGGCATTGCGCCTACTCCCAAATACTATCACATCAATTATCGCAAGTATCCCGAAGGAACTTCTGTGGAAACCTTCTCTGCGGCATCCGTAGCCCGCGTCGGTAAAAAGATTTCAGAGGTAGATGATGCCTTGCTGCATCCTGCATCCCGTTCCGGTTTGCAGGTGGACAAGAAGCGGCAGGTGCTCCAGCCGGGCGATTCTTTGTGGATTGACCTGCCGCAAGGGGAAAATGCGGTTTATGAAATCAGTTTCCAGCTCGCGAATGCAGATTCTACGGCTTATGCCCAACTGATGCGCAATCTTATATTTAAGGCTGATTTTGACGGCCGGTCTACGGTTTGGGTTCCTCTTTCGGATTATTCGGGAGGGGGTATGGGTGCTCCGGCTGTTGATAGCTGGTTCTTGTCTGCAGACGGACAAGGCAAGGTGGTGAGCCGCTGGCTGATGCCCTACAAGACAGAAGGCAGACTATTGTTACAAAATATCTCCGCACACACTGCAGACGTGAGTATGGAAGTGGGAACGGCACCTTTGCCATGGGGAGGGCGTTCCCTCTATTTCCATGCTTCCTGGCGCCAGCAGACCGGACTTCCGGTTTATGAGCGTCCGGATGATGATGCAAATTGCCGGGAGTGGAACTTTGCCACATTGACCGGACGAGGCATATACAAAGGGGATGTCCTGACTCTGTATAACCATTCGCGTGCCTGGTACGGAGAAGGGGATGAAAAGATATGGGTAGATGATGATGTTTTTCCATCGCATTTCGGTACCGGAACAGAAGATTACTACAATAGTTCGTGGGCTCCGGTCGTAATATTCCAAACGCCTTTTGGTGGCGCACCCCGTGCCGACCAGGCGAGTTCTCACGGTTATAATACATTCTTCCGTACAAGGAATTTGGACGGTATACCGTTTTCTTCATTATTGCGTTTCGACATTGAATTGTTGAGTTGGGTAAGGGGAACTGTAGATTATGCAACTACCGTTTACTGGTATGGAGATATGGGAGCGAAAGCTGTTGATACTTCAGGACTTGAGGAAGCAGCCCAAGACTTGCTACCCGTTCCCGGCGATTTATCTAAATATCGAAGAGAAAATAGCATAGAATTTGAGGAAACAACTCCAATAGCCTCTTCTCCATCCATTCATTTTGACAAGCAGAGTATGCTTGGTTTCGTTGACGGGCAATGGAGTGGAGGAACCCAACTCTTGTGTATTGGTGGAAAACCGGGTGATTCTGTAGAGTTTGAGTTCAATCAATTGGAAGACTGTCCTTATCAACTGGTGGTGTATGCCACGAAAGCTCCTGATTATGGCATAGTTTCTTTTTCCGTAAATGGACAAGATACACATATAAAGTGGGATGGATATGATACAAAAGTTACTCTTTCTGACCCTATTTCTTTAGGATGCTATAGTCCGGTGCGTGGAGCATTGACTTTGAAAATATCTTTGTCAGGAGCTAACCCAAAAGCTGTTGAGGAGAAGAATTTGTTTGGATTAGATGCTATACAACTTATGAAAAAACAATGATATTATGAAAGAGAGGATACTGATACTTTTACTACTGGCTACTGTTTGTAGTATGCAGGCACAAAATATTCACATGGCACTACGTCCGGATGATTTACTGATAGATAATTTTGAAGGAGATACTTTTGGAAACTGGATATTGGAAGGAAATGCTTTTGGCAATTCACCAGTTTCTATGGAACGTTTGTCAATATGGGGGGATAATAGGTTTGAAGGAAATCGGATGGCTTCTAGCTTTGTCAATGGAGATGCCGGTACCGGTGTATTGAAGTCACCTCTTTTCAGGATAGAACGCAGATATGTTAATTTTCTGATAGGTGGGGGTGTTGATTATCAGCGGGAGTATGTAGCCCTTTGGATTGATGGAAAGGAGGTGAAAAGAAGTACGGGGTATAATAGACGTGTCATGGAATATGAGTCTTGGGATGTTGCTGAATATATGGGAAAAAATGCCCGGATTGTTTTAGTGGACCAATCAAAAGAGGGCTGGGGATTTATCAATGCCGACTGTTTCTACCAGTCTGATACCAAATTGGAAAAAGAAATTTTTGCGAAAAGAATGTTGGTAACTCACCGTTATTTGAATATTCCGGTAAAGATGGGAGCGGTTATAGAACAGATGGATATATGGATTGGTGATAAAATGGTACGTAATATGGAAGTGGAGCTTGGCGGCGATGAACCTGATTATTGGGTTACATTGGAGGTCAAGGATTGGATTGGGCAAGAATTACGGATAGAGGCGAGTAAGAGTCCTAATGTAGAGCAAGCTTTGAATCAATGCTTTTGTTCTGAAACTCCTAAGGAAGAGAACTTGTTTTATAAAGAACCGTTACGTCCTAAAGTACATTTTACTTCTCGCCGGGGATGGCTGAATGATCCGAATGGTCTGGTTTGGCATGAAGGGGAGTGGCATCTGTTTTATCAGCATAATCCCTATGGCTGTATTTGGGGTAATATGACATGGGGGCATGCTGTGAGCCGGGATTTGGCACATTGGACTGAGTTGGGGGATGTATTACATCCGGACTCGTTGGGACCTATTTTTTCCGGTTCGGTAGTTGTTGATAAAAAGAATACGCTGGGGTGTCAACAAAATGGAGATACAGTATTGGTTGCTGTTTATACTTCGGCAGGTGGATTCGGGTATCACACCCGGCATTTGCAACATTCACAAAGTATAGGATATAGTTTGGATAAGGGGCGTAATTGGGTTACTTTTTCCGGTAATCCGGTACTTCCCACGTTGGTCAGGTACAATCGTGATCCTAAGGTGACGTGGCATACGCCGACTGGCAGATGGATTATGGTATTGTACTTGGATAAGCAGGAGTATGCTATCTTTTCATCTCCCAATTTGATGGATTGGACTGAAACGGACCGTTTTAAATTAGAGGGGGCGGATGAGTGTCCCGACTTTTTTGAAATGTCCGTAACCAATGAACCTACTGTCCGGAAATGGGTCTTTACCGGGGCGAACAGTACCTATTTGGTTGGGAGTTTTGATGGATATCGTTTTCGGCCTGAGACGAAACCTGTAAAAATGGATAGTGGGCGACTAACCAATTCTACATTTTAATCATTTCATTATCAATTGTTTATATCTGATTTCTAAAGAAAGAGTAACAAAATAGCATCAAATGATGATTTTATTTGAAAGCAGATACAAAACGCACATGTTTTTCTAAAGAGAATGATTCATTATTGGGTTTTGCTTGCACATCATTTGTTTTCGCAAAGTTACGGGATTTTTCCGAATTATTCAATTGAAAATGCTTAATCATGATTAGTGTTACATAATCTTAAAGAGAGTCTTGTATAGTTTGATATTATAAACATGACAAACTCCCTCTTCAATTAAGAAAAGGGAGTTTGTCATTACAAGCCTTATGGCTGAATCACTTTTTACGTCCTCTTTTTAGGGCTTCTTACGGACAGCACGGACATGAATTACCTTGTTACGGTCCCATGGGTTAGTAGAACCTCCCGCCGTATATTTGTAAGCTGTGGTTCCCGGATTTGTGATAGCTGTAGATGTCCAATAATCACCAGACAGATTGTCGTTCATGCTAGAAGCTTCGTTTTGGGCGGGAAGATACCATACTATGTCGTTTTGTTCAAGCACCGGACGGTAAACAGTTCCATTTGCGTTAGATTCGACTTTTACTTTATATTTATTTTTCATTGCGCAAGCACGTGCTGCAAATTCTGTCGGATTGGTTGGTAATATTTTGTCAGCGACTCCGCCCCATGCTTCCAATTGATTCATAAGAGCTGAAGCCTCATTTATGCCATTGAAAGTATAAATCTCCCATGTATTCTGTGCTCCATCACTCGTACTGGTGGCAGTATTCAAATTCCCGAGTTTGCTAAAATTAATTGTTACTTTTCTTGCAGAACCAATTATCCCCTCAACTTTAATATATGTATAGCCAGAGAAGAAATTTAAATACCAACCTATTAATAAACGCCTCCATGAGGGTTGACTCATAAAATCATATGTTACTGTCATATCTGAATCCCAGTTGAATCCCCACGGATAATCTTTGTCCTGTATTCGTTCCACGCCTATGCCGTTGTTCCATGCCGGACAATATTGTGTAAACGAAAATTCTTTGGCCTCGTAATTTCCTTGAGCGACAGGTTTCAATGAAAGCGTGATATTACGGTCAGCTTCAGTTACGTTTTCTTTTAAGAATACGTATACCTGTACATCTCCTGTTGTTGTACTTGTCAATGTGCTTATTCCGTTATAACCATCAAGCCAATAGCCCGCATCCACAAGTGCTTGTACATCATTGCTTACAAATTTGTCTTTCTCCACGAAAGTGACATTAGTGGGATCATTAGACGTTAACGTCCAGCCTCCTGCCGGCAGCTTGTCATCACTCTTAATCGTAATCGGATAAATCACATAGTGCGCATCCTGCACTTCAGGTTGGGAAACAAATTCCAATTCATATTCCGGCGTGATGGAGAGTTTGTAAGTCACGGTAGTCCCCATAGTCCATTGCGTGTCTCCGATAGAGGCGGTAAGCGTGCGGTCAACACCTGAAGCATTGGTAAAGACGACTTTTATCATCGCATCTGCAGGCAGTATCTGCGGCAGCATCATGAATGTGCCTTCTGCGCTGGTGATTTCGTCTCCGTTGCCTTCATTTCCAGTTGTCTCTTTGTCCAAAGTCTGCGAGAAATCCGCAGTCGCATCACCGAGAGTCCATGCACCGTTAGCCATATTGTAGGTTCCGGCATTTTTGACACCTTTCAATGCCACGCTCTTAATCTGTCCGGGTTGCATCTGGCTGCCCACGGCAAAACGCACGGCGGTGCAGATGTGTTTGAAGGTGAGAGGTACGGCATTGTTATTGTCACCTCGTATCTCTGTGGTAGTGGCCACCACAATGTCTTTCTGTTCGGCTGCATTTGCTGGAACTGTATAGCTGAGTTCTTTGCTTTGCGGAGTGGATGGGGTGGTCAGCTTATCGGCATCCGTTGGTGCCCAAGCATAGAATTGGAACGAATGGTCTGCTCCCGGCCAATAATATATCTGATCCGTACTCCAAACGGAACCGTTATTGGCTGCATCCTCGTCCATATAGAACTGGTCAACAAGCGTTCCATTTTTACTCCAGTATGCCAGTACATGAAACTTCTCGAAATTATCTTTTGTGACAGGCACACCGCGTGTCAAGGTTTGTTCGTCCTCGAAGCCGGACACGTTGATACCGTCTGAAACAATGGCACGGACACAAAGCGTGTCTGCCGAGTTGTCCGACCGCAAAACGAAACGGCCAGCAGTATATCCTTCGTTATCACTATCGGCATATCCCCTTGTCTGTATGCTCTTATCGGACGATATGCCAAAACAAATGTTGTCACAGGCCTTCTCCGGATTTCCGTTTTCGAGAAAGTCCTCGTTATTGCACGAGAAAAGTAGCGTGCATAACAACATCGTTGCCATGCCGCCCGCCATCCAACTCGGATTTTTCTTATGTACCTTCATCTCTTCTGTTTTATATTTGTTGGCCAGAGGCAATACGCCCCGGCTGTTAGTGAGTGTAAGGGGACATTCAACCCCTTACACCCTGTAGGATTGCATCTCTATGGATAAGGCCGTTTTATTAAACCGGCTTTACGAGGATGCGAAATGAATCTTACTCAACGGTAATGTCATTATTAGTAAAAGCACCCCAAGGATCAACTTCTGCAGTAAATTTAATCGGGAAGAGCTCATCTTCTGTAATATTTTTCTCATTAAGTTCAGCGATGAAATTGTAGCTCTTGCTTTTCTCCATTCCGGTTGTAATAGTAGAGGTGTGCGGATATTCTGTTGTCGCTCCATTCTGATCCAATACTACAGTGAATGTGACTGTATATTGAGGTGAAGCGACCGGAATAAGATACATGTGCTCGGTCTCGCCAGAACCTGTACCGGCAACGAGGTCCTTAACATTATCGCTTGCGAATACAACTGACAGAGTGTTATTAGTAGCATTCCATACAGCATTCTCTTCAGCCGGAGTGATTGTTCCGTTCTGGTAAGCATTGGTAATCTTCACATCCTTTACGCTGATTTTTGCTGCGGCGTTTGCAGGGAATGTGTTCTTGAAAGTGAATTTTACACGGGAAAGCAAATGTTTGAATGTAAAGCCAACTTTTCCCGGATCAGTAGTAATTTCTTGATCTGTTGTTTTATCATCAGCCTTTGAATAAAGCAGGTCGGTTTCAGAGTTGCTGGCAAAAGTGATTGTACCACCATTTTTTGCAGCGGCAAATGTTATCCCCTTCTCACCTGACTTGGGAGCGATTGCCTCGAAAGCATAGGTGTAGTTAGGTTCCCAATACTGGATCGGTGAATAGGTTCCAGCACCCGAAGCTTCAACAGTTACCTCTTGTTTGTCGAAAATTTGAGCATCACCTCTCCAACCGTACACTTCAATGGTTGCAAGATTAGTGAGGTCAGTGTCTGTAGCACGGGTGCTCTTGTCAATAAATGATGAGAAACCGATGGCTTTTGTGTTCTGGGCCATTTCCACTGTCTCGTCGTTGCTGCAACTTGCCAACATAGCTGTTGCTGCCAATCCAATCAAAAAGATTTTTTTCATTTGATTAAAAATTAAATTGTGAATAAAAATGTTTTAATAACTCTCTATGTAAATCAAAGAGGAAGTTCTATGTCCTCGTAATCTCCCCAGTCTTCCACGTCCACATCGAAGCCGGAGCCTCCTTCCGTACCCTCTTTATCGGATATCTCAATACCCTTCACCACAATGACACCGCCCTGCGGTTGTGCCGCTACCTGGTCGGTCACGTCGAAATCGAATGACTTTATTTTTCCGTTCTTCAAGCGTACTTCCAGATTCAGCCCATACTTACGCTCGGCTCTTGTACCGTAATGTTCGTTAGGGAAACCGGGGATTCCGAAAGAACGAACCAAAGCCCGTGCGCCAAAATCTTCCACCGTACAATCGTACAGCACGGTGGCGGCTTCTTCCGAGGTTTGACCGCTGTTCAGCCATACAGCCTGCGCCATACCCGCCAAGGCACCGCGTGCCAGCGACACGTATTCCACCCCGTGGCTGAACTCGTAACGTACCAGATAGGTGAATACCAATGGATGCATGGTGACAGGTATCACGTCGGTCTCGATCGAACGTTCTGCCACGTATGACTCCATGTAACTACCATAAAGCATATCGGGCTGGTTCACTGTATTCTCACTTTTTGTATCCATTAAGGAATTGCCGAGGTAAGAAGATCGGGTGCGAGAGCGAGTAGTCGCCTTTGCCGAAGCGAACGACTGCATTTCGTCGAACACGATGTATTCCGTGTCGTTGTTGTAGAACAGCAGGGAGTGTTCACCCGGTCTCATGTACACGACATCCCCCTCGGGCGCGATATTGATGATGTCATCTGAACCGTCCGTATTGTACACTTGCACACGCAACCCATCCGGCATTCCCGGGCGCAATGTGTTGTATTCCATACCGAACGATTCCTGCCATGTGGGATAGTTCTTCCAATCCGTACTCCCCTCGTGGGTGTATTGCCACTCTTTTTCGTATTCAGCTTCTATGCGTACCTCCGATTTCGTGGCATGCGGGTCATGGTCAAAACATAAGTCCTTGTGCTCGCAAGATGAAAACAGCATGAGCATTCCCGCACACAAAGGAACATATCTTCTAATTGTGTGTATCTTTTTCATTTTACGCCTCCTTTCTTATTGTTGCTGTTGCCCCTTCCGAGAAGCCATACCAGAGAGATTTCCGCTTTCGTCGGACCGAACCAGTGACGGTTCTTGGTTGCCTTCCATACATAGTGACCGTCCAAGGGGGTATATTCATAATATTTCCCTCCCCAGTAACCCACGCCCAGCGTGAAGTCGATGTTCAGACGGTTTGCGACGGGCAACGAGTAACCGTATTCCATGCCTGCCGCATAATTCGTCTTGTCCCAAAGTGTCCCACCGGGTTCACCGCCCATGTAACCTTTGCCTCCCCATTCGAAATCGTATGTGAATGCCTGCCCGTAAACACCTACGTGATGCCCCGTGAGTGGCTTTTCATTAGCTTTCTTTCCGAACCATTTACGCACGGCGATGTCACCGCCATAGATGCGCCAGTAACGGTGGTTGCTGTTCTTTTTCCACCAACCGTACATCCAGTTACCGGCGATTGACCAGTTCTTGCCCAAATAGAATTCCAACCCAATATTGGGAACGGCCAGCACGTCATAGAGCATATTGGTCTTGAGGGCCATGTAGAAAGGTTTTGAAGTTTCAGGGAAAAACGCCACGACCGTATCCGCTTTCTCTACAACGGATGTCGTGTCGGCAGGAGTCGGCACAACCGGGTCTTCCTTGACAACCGGTTTTTCCTCGATTATAGGCTTTTGGCGGATCGTCACGAGAATAACACTGGCATTCCGGATCTGATCAAAGAAATGTTTGTGCATGTAATGCCAAGTCCGGCCATATTGCAGCTCCATCAGGTGTTTCTTGCGGCTGTCAACCAGTACACCTTTATTATTATAGGTAAATTCGGGTACGTTGCGCAACACGTCCACCGCCTCTTCCTTGTGGGGCATATCGGACACCTCGACCAGCTCTGCAAGGCGTTCCCACGCGATAAATCCTTCGGGACGTGATATGATACCATCCGGAAGTGATATGCGTTCACGTACATAACGCTCCAAAGAATTGCGGCGTTTTTCCGCTAATTCCTTGTTTATTGCAAATCCGCCCTCGGGTGAAGCGGAACCGCAAAAAGACACTCCGACCAATTCGAGTGTATTGTCTTTTTCACACTTTCCAGAAACGACACCACTTCGGACAGGCGTGTGGCGTTGTCACCATAAGCCGTGTCCAGTGTCGAGTCGCCGACCGGAAATCCGATACAGACCTCCTTCCGGCTCTCTTGCCCGAACGCCTGGATGCACCCGAGCAACATGAACGCTGATACTATTAAACCTCTCATGTGCATATTATCTTTATTTAAGTCCGTTTCTTATGAAGAAACGGGCGTCTTGCATAAGACATTGACAATCTGCACTATATCAGAGATTAAAGACTCGTTTGTTTGATAATAATTATGTTTTCGAGCACAACTTGTGAAAAATTCCATATTCCAATAGCATACTATTCTGGATTTTTTCATATTTTTACATCGGAAATCCGTTTCTTCATAAGAAACAGATAATTTTGTCTGACAATCATTCCCCCTTACAGATCCTTAATAATCAGTTCGTTTGCCCGGTCGATAGTGGACGTGTCAATCGAAGCCAGATATATCTGCGTGGTGGCTATGGAATCATGCCCGAGCGCATCCGAAATGACATTGACAGGTATATTCTTCGATTTGGCAATGGTCGCCCAAGCATGGCGGCTGACATACGTCGTGAGCGGTATCGGCAGTTTAACCATGCCGGCTATGGTTTTGAGGGATTTGTTTACGCGCCGCAATGCCGTTTCATACTGCCTGCGTTCATCACAGTGGGGACGGGTTATAATAGGAAGCAAGTAAGGGGAATCATTGCTTGAATAACGGTCAACCAGTTCTTTGATTGGTTTTATGATTTTGATGTGAAGCACTTGGTTCGTCTTATGCCGCCGGTAAGTCAGTATGCCGCTCTGAATGTCCGACTTCTTCAGGAACGCCGCGTCAATGAATGACATTCCCCTGCAAAGGAAAAGAAAAAGGAAGAGGTTGCGGGCAAATTCAAGATTGGGTTTTAGCGAGAGGTCAAGGTCTCTGATCCGTTTGATGTCACTGATTGATATGGCTCGTTTGCGAGTCTTCTCCACTCCGGTAAACACCGTGCGGAAAGGATTCCGGTCTATGGTCAGTTCTTGCTCCACGGCACGGTTATAGACTGCGCGGAGAATACGCATATAAAAGGAAATGGAATTGGGTACGACTCCCAACGAAGCCAAATATGCCTGATAATCCTCCATGAGTATGTGGTCTATTGCTTCCATCTGGATGTCCTCGTTATTACGGAACCGCTTGAAACTGCCGAGCGCGGCACTATAATTCTTGGCGGTACCGGAGTGATTCAACTGCCGTAACCGTTCGATGACACCCTCCATAAAAACAAAAAGGGTGTTCTCTTTTCCGGTACGCCGGAACTTTTCTACCACATCATCCGATGAATAATTACGGCTTAGGTTCTCGAACCGTTCTATGATTGCCGACAATCGTTCCATGTCCGAACGTAACTTCCGGGTTATCGACTGCACGATAGCTGCACGCCTGTCATTGCCTGCCGCTATCGGTTCGGAACACTTTTCGTCCCATTCGCGTGGGAACACTTTGTAACTGGTAGTGATCTGTCTGGCAATACGGCGGTGAGTTACCAGATAGACGATAGTGCCCGGACGGTCTTTGACCGTCGAGGGGCGGAATTTTGCTTTTACTGTCGTAGTCATACTTATATTGTTTAAATTGATAATGTACCATAGTCAGCGTTTTAACTTGTGGTATGTAAAAATGGTCAGCGCAACGCAGACGACAAAAAAGCCTGCCGTATAACCGAGCACTTTCCACAGCATGAGGCTGTGTATAAACTTGGCATTGGCCATGCAGATACAGGCGAAAGCCGCCAAAAGAGAAACAATCACCTCTATCATGCACCAGAAGGCGGTGGCGGAAATCACCACGCGGTCCCGCATCGAAAGGCGTTCGAGCAGTCTGGCGCTCTCCTTGTCGATCCTTTCGGCCATCTTCCGGCAAACCGCCTCACCTTCCTGCTCAAGCGTCCGCCGGGCTTCCTCGCTAATGGTAATTTTATTCGCTTCGCGCAGGGAAGAGACCGCCTCGTCCAGTCCGGGCAGGACTTCCGAGAGCCTGCCTTCGAGTTTCTCCACCCTGTCGCTCAAAATACCGACGGCCTTGTAATTGTTTTCCAGCGTATCGGTCAGGCGGTCTTTCTCCTGCATCCTTTCGGCTGCCGGGAGCGCCGCGTCTATTTCTGAAAAATCGAATCTGTCCTTACCCATGTCTCTTATCGTTTTCGTCCGGTCTTGGGTTTCCTGCCGATCATCCTTTCCGCTTCCCGGGCGCAGCGGCGGGCCCATTCCCGGTCATCCTCGTCCTCGCGTCTTCCCCAAGGCAGGTCGCTGGAACCGCCGCCACCTCCGCCGGAGGGTGCGGCCTGCGCCGACATCATGCCCACGAAGAGGGCCACCGCCCTGTCGGTGAGCTCGCGGCTGTTGGCCGTCTCGCGGTAGTCGAACTCCTCGTCGAACACTTTCAGGGCCTCGTCGGGTATGAAGTAGCCGGGGCTTTCCCTGTCGTCGCCGATACGGTACGGGACAGTGCCGGGGCGGTAGTCGGTATATTGCGGAAGCGGTGCCGTTCCTTGCGCCCTGACCGGTGCAGGGCGGGCGGTGGTCGGTGCCGGTGTGCCTGCGGCGGGTCTCGTCGAAACGGCCTTTGCCTTGGGAGCCGCGTGCAGCTTCTTCCACGTGCTTTCGAGCTTGCTCACCATGAGGTTGCGCCCCCTGCCGAGTTCGGAAGCCTTGTACCGGGCGTTGCCTTTCTTCAACACATAGCCGCGCAAGAGGTTCTTGCCGTCCTGCAGTTCCCAAAGCTCGTAGCCCTTGTCCCGTAGCCGGGCGGCGTATTCGAGCCATGACCAGCTTTCCATGGATTGCAGGATTTCCATGCAGTCCCGGTTCACCTGCCCGATGTTCGTGTCCCGCACCTCTGCGGCGGTAGTCCAGCCCCGTTTCAGGGCCACACGCTCGGCGGCACGCTGCGCACGCAGGTGGATGTCATGGTCGTTGTTGATGCGCCCCTGCTCGTCGATGCGGCAGAACGCGCCGTGAAGGTGGGGAATGCCGCTCTTGGATTCCAGATGAAGCCGCACCGTGCCCTTGCTGCCCGTGAGGTTGGTTTTCGGGGAATACGTCCTGCCGTTCTTGTCATACAGCTCGATGTTGTCGAACTCTCTGATGAAGTCGTCCCACAGTTTTTCCCAGTCGGCGATGGTGAAGTCTTTGGTGTGCTCCGGTGCGGGGCTGACCTCGATGCGAATGACGGAATTTTTGACCTTCTTGAACTTGTCCAGCGTCAGCCGCATGGAATCCCATATTCCCGTGGCGTCCAAACCGGGCGGCAGCAGATTGTCCTTGACGTGGAAGATGCGCTCGGGGTGTTTCTTGTTCCTCGACTCTCCCGTGATATAGCTGATGTCGTTTATCCCGTGGGAGATGGATTTCGCTTTTGCTATCATGGTTCCTCCTCCTCGTCTTTATCGTTCCTTGTCCCGTCGGGCAGGCGGTTGTCCGTCCGTAGCCTGTCGAGCACGCCCGTGATGCGCTCGGCGAGCCTGCCCAGTTCCTTGAGCCACCCGAGCATGAACGGGTAGCTGCCGAACATCTGCCTGCGCTTCTCCGGGGCCATGCCGCGGAGCGCGGAGGTGTAGTTCAGAAGGTCGCTCCGGCAACCGATAAGGGTTTCCATGACGGCCTCCTGCCTTGCCGTCAGCCTCGCCTTCGGCCTGTAACCGAAAGCCCTTGCCAGCATGTAGTTGCTGACGGTCATGCCGCACTCGTCGGCGAGGCGGCGGATATGCCGTTTCTGTCCCGGGGTGACCTTGGCGCCGACATACTCGGTGCGCCTCTCTTCCTCGGGCGGAAAGGGTGTATGTTGTATATTCTGTTTCTCTTCTGTCATAAACATTGTCTTAAAAAGGGTTATAAATAAGGTGCGAGCTTGCGAGCGCCGCCACCGGCGAACTGCCAGTGAGCCGCGAGAGCGCCGAGGAATGACCGACCAAAGGGAGGTGATACCTTGGCATATCTCGAAACTGAAAGACGTTTTTGCTTTCCCTGCGGCGTGCCTCCACTGCCAGATAGATACCGTTCAAAAGCTGTTCAGGGGGCGTTCAAGTGCCGTTCAAATGCCATTCGGGGCGGTATGGTAAGGGTTGCCCACATAGCTGCCCTGCCTGTCAGTCCAGCCCTCTATGCAGGTCACGGAGGCCACGGAAGCGACTTTGGTGCTGCTTACCGCTATCAGATCCAGCCTCTCCATCGTGGCGAACAGGTTGCGGACTTTTTTCCTCCCCATGTGCCATTCTTCCGCAAGTCCGGTTTCCGAGAACTGCAACTGTCCGGCCTGTAGCTCCTGCGGCCTGCGGAATGAACCGTCCCTGCCGGGGATTAAACGCATACGTGAAAGTAGGTTATAAAAGAGAGTGTGATTGCCGATTGCATTGTCATCGTCATCTTTCGTTGTTCCGTCGAGCCATTCGATAGCCTCTGCTGCAAGGTGGAAACGGATTGTCCGGAATCCCTGCGGCTTACTGAAAAGATATGTTTCCTTGTCCTTCATGTTTTCCTGTATCATTTAGCGTAGATAAGGGAACGGAACGGCGGAATGGTTGGCAACGGTTTTGGTAAAATGCCGTGAATGGAATTTTCCTTGTCCCCTGCGGTTGCATCCGACGTCCCGTTCCGGTTTGGTTTCAGTTCTTCCCTCCGTTCGTGGAGGGTTGGGATTGCAGGTGCTGCCGTGCTTCCTCCACCGCCTTGAAGTCGGACGAGATTTTCATCAGCGCGACACTGATACGGCAGAGCTGGCCTATGTCTACAAAGCCCTTGACCGCTTCCATCAGTCTTTGCACGCGCTCCTGACGGTGTCTCATCACGGCCTCGCTGCTTGTCCCGCTCTCACGGGTAAGCCCGTGGTTGAGAAAGCGGTTGACGGCCAGCATGTCGGTAGCCTCAATCGTGTCGATGTCACCCTGCCCCGTGCCGTAGCCGACCATCACCCGGATGGAGTCGGCCTCGTAGGGCGAACAGGCACGGAGAAACTCCAGAATGGTCTGGGCTTTCGCGCCGATCACGGGCCTGCTCTCTTTTTTCTTCTGTTCCTTGTTTGCGGAATCCTGAACCGTGCTATCCTCGATACCCGGCTCCTTGTTCGTCAGATTGTCCATGTGCATTTTTAATCATTCGTTAATAAATCATTTGTTCCTCTCACGTCCGGCCAGATAGCGTGCGGCCTCGCTGTCGATCTCGTCCTGCGATTTCACCCGTACCCGTTTCAGCCACGCGTCGAGGTCTTCCTTGGCGAAGAAGCACAGTTTGCCGTTAGGCTTGTAGTAAGGGATCGCACGGCGCATCATCATCTTGTAGAGATAGCTGGGTTTCAGCCCGAGATACCGGGCCGCCTCCGTGGTGGTCATCAGGTTGCGTTCATTTTCCATATTCGTTCATTTTTTGATGGTTCCTTAATTGTTCCTTGTTCTCTCGGAAAACCGGAAAACGCTGTTTGTCAGCCTTTTCCTTTCTTCTGTTTCCGATGCAAAGTTAAGTTTGACCTGAAGTGGCCCAATGTGGGACAAATGGGGAAAGTGCATGAAAAAGAAAATGCGCCATACCGTTGTGTATGAACGGTATAGCGCATGGCTACGGTCTGTCGTTTTTATATCGTATGGGGAAGCGGCGGGCGGCTATGGGGTACGGTTCAACCGCTTTGCGTTTTCAATGGCCTTGTCGATGGCCTTGCGGTAATCCTGATTCTCCCTTGTGGCACCTTTGCCGCAAACGTCGCTGCGGTGTTTGTCGTAGTACGACTTGGATATGCCGCAACGTTTCAGGAACTCTTCCGCCCAGAGTTTTCCACGTTCCCGTGGTTTGATGGTCTGCGAGACGGAGAACACCATGTAGCAGACACGCAGGTTCTCTTTCGGGCGCACGGTGACGGCCCGTGAAGCGGGTTTCAGGTTCAGGAAGTTCACGAAGTCACTGCCCGGCAGGAAGTCGAACTGGTAGTCGTTGCACACCTCGTAGATGAACAGGCACAGGGCGAGGTCAACGGTATCCGTCCATGAGGATGTCTCTTGCAGCAAGGCGTTCATGGCTTGCCCTCCTTCATGCGCCCGATATCGGAGATGATACTCCCGGCGATTCCTTTCAGGCGTTCTACCAATACGTCGAGGAATACCGGTTTGAAGCACCAGACACAGAAATACCGGTCACGCTCCTGCTGCCATTCTTCATATAATAGGTTCGCGTGCGCGTGGACTTCGTCATACTCCGCCTTTGCCGCGCTGCATTCCGCGTCGAGTGACTTGTATTCTTCCGAATCCAGCGGTAGGAAATCCAGCCGGTTGCTCATGGCCGAATACTTGCGCCAGAGTCCGGTGGCGACGGTTTTCGTTTCCTCGTACCGGAATTCAAAAGGTTTGAGGTGTTCTTCGAAAAGGGCTGCAAAGTCCACCTTCTGCAACGGTGTCCTGTCAAGCGAGAGGTATTTGTCCGTTTCCGAAAAGAGGGAAGAAGAAAATTCCAGAAGCTCTCCGGGGTTCTCCCTTACCAGACAGGCCGCCTCCTTGACAAGAATATTCGTGTCATTGAAATCCTGATAGAACAAGGATGGCGGCAAGGCTTGTTCAAAAGACAGTTCACCTTGTTTATAAGTGGCGAGAAGCGTGTTCACCTCACGCAATCGTTGTAAAATATCGGGTAGCATACAGTTATTCATAATCATAGAAACATGGTCATATATACGGGAAGATACAGCACGTCCCCGTCCTTGCGCAGGTCTTTCGTGTAAACCAGATACTTGTTCCTTATCCGAGAAGAGAATTTCATGCAAAAGGCGTCCAGCGAGGTATGCGCCTTATAACCAGATGATTTGACTTCGACAGGGCTCACCTTGTCACCGTCCGCAATCAGGAAATCCACCTCGTAGTTATGTTTTCCACTTTCAGTAGGGAAGGTATAATAGTACAACTCGTGTCCGGCGGCTTTCAACATCTGGGCCACCACATTCTCATAAACATACCCGAGGTCTGTGCTCAACTTGTCACTCAAAAGTTTATGATATATTGTATTGTCTGTGAATTTCCTATCCCAGAATGCGAGGGTGACGAACAGTCCGGTATCACCCGTGAACATCTTGTATTTGTTGGGGTCCTGATGCAATGCCATTCCCGCACTCGGATCGTTGGCATGGTAAGCCATATTGACGACCATCGACTCCTTGATTTCGGAAATGATTTCTGCCAGTACGGAATTACGCGTACCATCCGTTGCGCTCCATGCCAGATACCTGTTGGCGTTGTTCGTCAGTTGGGCCGGAATCTGGCGAAACATCTTGGAAGCGTTGCCTGTGGGGTCTATTTTGTTGAAATCATCCTCATACAGCGTTATGATGGAACGCTTTACACTGTCCACCTTTTCCAGATTGTTGGTTTCAAGATAAGCGGCCACAGCCTGCGGCATACCGCCGACAAGCATATACAACCGAAAATCGCGCATCAGCTTGCGGTTCGTGGCGTCACCCATGGACGTCCTGCCGTGAAAACATCCTTGGAGCAGCCTGATTGTGGCGGTGTCCCCCAATGCCCACCTGAACTCCTCGTAATCCATGGGAAACATGTGGAGTTTGACTTCCTCGCTCGGAATCAGGATGTCCCTGACATTCTTACGGATCGAAATCAGCGAACCGGTTTCCATGTAATCATATCTGCCGTCCTTTACAAGATACTTGATTGCCTGCCTCGCCTTGGGTGCAAGCTGGACTTCATCGAAAATGATGACAGACTTCCGTTCCTTCAACTCGACACTGTATTCCAGTTGTAGACGCATGAAAATACGGTTAAGGTCGGAAACATCGTTGAACAGTTCCCGGATTTCTACTGAACACGCGGCAAAATCCACCAGAATATGGGTCTCGTATTCGTTTTCCGCAAATTCTTTGGCGATGGTGGATTTCCCGACACGTCTCGCCCCTTGTATCAACACGGCTGTCCTGCCCTCGTCCGTCCGCTTCCATTGCAGAAGCTCATCATATATTTTCCTTTTGAATATCATATAGCTGCATCGTTATCAATCGTCTGCAAAGATAGTATAATCAACACGAATCTCAAAATGTTTTCATTAAGAAATTGCACAAATCTCAATAATTGAACAATGCAACACGATTCTCAATTTTAATATCGCCTGGAATGGCATGATTCTCAAAATATCCTGCTAATCAAACACGCTGTCCACCAGATTGACCGCCTCGACTTTCTTGCTGTCAACGATTTTCGCGTAAATCTGCGTGGTCTTCACGTTGGCATGTCCGAGCAGTTTCGATACCGTATAGAGGTCTGCACCAAGCGTCAACATCATCGTGGCGAATGTGTGGCGGCTGGTGTGATAGGTGATTTTCTTGGCTATTTTGGCCGTCTCCACCCACTTGGCCAATACCTTGTTGATATTGGGCTCGGCAGGCAATCCGTCAAATATTTTTAATTCGTTGCCTTCTCCGTTTCTCTCGGGCAGCCAGCGGATGGCATGGCGGGAAAGAGGCAGGTAAATCGGTGTGGTGGTCTTCTTCATCACGGTTGACATCCGGTATTGTTCCCCGTCCAGAATGATGTCCTTCCACCGCAGGGCGTACACGTCGCTCAACCGCAGGCCGCAGTAGCAAGAGAAAAGATAGGCACGCTTCACGTCCTCACGGGGACACTCGGTGTCAATCAGAACCTTTATCTCGTCAATGGTCAGATATTCACGCTTGGATTCCGGCACCTTGATGCGTTCCGTGGCTGCAAGTGTCATGATCGGGTTTTCCGGGATGACCTCGGCACGGACAGCGGCATTGAGGGCGGTGGAGAAATAGCCCACGTAGTCCGCTGCACTTTTGGGAGAAAGCGGCTTACCCCACCGAGTTTTGTAAGTATGCTGAATCCAGTCGATAAAATCCAGACACCACTCCTTGTCGATTTCCTGCATCCTCACCTTTTTCCTGTAAAGGGGAAGCATACGGCAGACCGTCCGCAACAGTTTCAGCCCTCTTGCGCCCTTACGTTCCTGTTCGGCAAGATAGGTTTCCATCCAGTCGTCCAGCAGCATTTTGGAACGGACGGATGTCTTTTTCAGCCCGGCTTTCGAGTGGGTCAGTTCGATGATGCGTTTCGACTTGATGGCCTCCACCGCTGCTTTGGTGGCCCGGTTCTGTTCCTTGATCATGGAATTGATTTCAGGCAGCAGGTACAGTTTCAGGAACTCGTAACTGCGCTTGCCGTCCATGTAGATGTCGAGATAATAGGATTCCGAGCCGTCGGCGAGCTTCTTGGTGCGCACTTTCACTGGCTCTTTGAGTCTGGTTGCCTTCCTTGTTGTTGCCATATATTATGATATATTTAGAATGCGTTGTCAACCAATGCGATTGCATCGTCTTTCTTCTTGTCCACAATTTTCGCGTAAACCTGCGTGGAACGCACGGAACGGTGGCCGAGAATTTTGGAAACGGTATAGATGTCCGCCCCGAGCGTCAGCAGCAGCACCGCGCATGAATGCCGGGCCGTGTGGAAGGTCACGTTCTTCTTCACCCCGGCCTTTTCCGCCCAGTTCTTGAGATTGACACAAAGATTGCCTTCATTGGGCAGTCCTCCGAAAACAAGGCCGTCGGGCGTGCAGTCCCCTCGTTCCGGCAGCCATTTCACGGCTTGGGATGATAGGGGGATATAGACGGGATGGATGGTCTTCGTCATCACCACCGATGCACGCCATTGTCCACCTGACATGGAGAGGTCACGCCAGCGCAGCTTTCGGATATCGCTGATACGCAGCCCGCAGAAACAGGAGAACAGGTATGCCTGCCGTACCTGCTCGTTAAAGAACGGCGTGGCCATCATCCTCTTTATTTCCTCGATGGTCAGGAAATCCCGCTTGCTCTCGGGTACCTTGATTTTCTCGGTCATTTCCAGCCTGTACCACGGGTTCGAGGCAATCAGGTTCTCACGGACGGCCTCGTTCAATGCGGTGCGCAAGGTCGTATAATAGGAATGCGCCGTTTTGGGAGATACAGGTTTGCCCCATGCGGTCTTGCAGGAAGAGCGGAGCCAGTCGATATAGTCAAGATAGAATTGCTTGTCCACATCACAGAGCCTGACATCCACACGGAATTTCAACAGGTTCTTGCGGGCGTTGTCGATACCGTTCAGGTCACGCGCTCCCCGGTGCTCGTGGTTCTTACGAACAATGGCCATCCAGTCGGACAGCAGCATGTCGGAGGATGTGCTTTCCGGCACCGCTTCCACCTTTGCGTTGAGCAGTGCTTCCGCCCGCTCACGCCGGATGTCTTCCGCCTTGCGGAGTGTCCGCGCGTTTTGCCGCTTCGCTTGGGTGGATGTCTCCGGCACGAGATAGAGTTGCAGGAACTCGTACTCGTGCCCGCCGTTCACGCTACGGTCAAGAAACAGGGATAAACGCCCGTCCGCCAGTTTGCGGTGGCGTAACTTGAACGGAGATTTCTCTATCAATGATTTCTTTTTTCTTCCCATTGTCAGTCAGTGATTTATATCCATGCACAAAGATACGAAATAATCCGAAAATGAGTATCGTTTTAGGTAACAAAAATGGTGAATAATAGCGATTTTTAAGGAATACAATAGAAATCATTATCTATTTATAATATATTGATAATCAGTAATTACATGGATTTTCTTTGTTTTTATTTTCCCTTATTTTGCATACATTGGCTAATGGTACAAACTATTATGCGGTTCAAACATATAGTAATGCACCAGATGACCGAAGAATACAAATAGCATGGATGAACGGAAGTAATTTCCCGGATATGCCTTTCAATCAACAAATGTCCTTTCCGCGTGAATTAACATTACATCGGGTTGATAAAGGATATGTCTTAAAAAGTATGCCGGTAAATGAACTCGCTTTATTATATGGGAGAAAGTACATCTGGAAGAGTCTGGTAGTTGAAGAAAAGAATTGTTTCACGACAAAGTTGAATACTCCTGCCTTCTATCTGAAAACGGGTTTTGCTGTAGATAGTGTTGATGCGCAGATATTGGCTTTTGATATTAATGGTTTGAATTTGATTTACGATTCTGTCAAACAGATACTCACTGTTGAGAAAGAGAATGGGGAAACCTTGAAGCAGATGGTGCTAAAGCCCAATGAAGGAAGAATTGAATTGGATATATTGTCGGATATTGCTTCTGTAGAAATCTTCGTCAATCAAGGAGCACTGTCTGCTGCTTTCTATCATCTGATTGAAAAAAACACTCCTTCTGTCACCATATCAGTTGAAGGCGGACAAACAAAGTTGAAACAGTTGACAATTCATGAATTGAATTCTATGTATGTTCCCCAGTGACATACAGATACCTTTTTAAGGATGGAATGTAACATTTGTAGTATGCTTTGAAACAAAAAAGATAGTCTCCTGCTGCTTGGTGGCGTATCTTTGCATGCTAGAAAAACATAATTAATTTAATACCAACAGAAACATGATTCATTTAAAAGACTTTTGGCGGACAATCAGAAGGACGCTTACCGTATTTATATTAGGAACTACCGTGGCTGTCTTCACATGCCAGGCCATAAATCCTCCTTTCGTGATTAAACATCTGGGTGACGGACAGAGTATCGTCCAAATTGACGAGCAGAAGAAGTTTTTGCTGCTGCCGGTGGAAGAGGCTTCTCCGGAGGCAAAATTGTATATGATAGCGGACAATGATGTTGTACGCAGTATGAACGTGCGATTGGCAGTCAATAAGGTTGACTATTTTGTTCCGGTCGATTTGACCGGCTTCGATAATAAACATCTCTCTTTCAACTTCCAGCTTATTCCGGATTCGGCCTTATGCTGGGAAGAAATGAAACTGTCGGATGAATTCGATGTTTCGAACCGGGAGAAGTACCGTCCGGTGTATCATTTCAGCCCGGCTTACGGTTGGATGAATGATCCTAACGGAATGTTCTACAAAGACGGGGTCTACCATTTGTTCTACCAGCATAATCCCTACGGCTCCATGTGGGGGAACATGCATTGGGGACATGCCACCAGTACGGACCTCGTCACTTGGGAACATCACGGAGATGCTATTTCGCCCGATGCGCTGGGAACAATTTTCAGTGGCTCTTGTGTTGTCGACAAGGATAATACGGCCGGGTTCGGTGCCGGTGCCGTCATTGCTTTCTATACATCGGCAAGCGACCGCCAAGTGCAGAGCATGGCCTATAGCCTTGACAACGGAAAGACCTTCAAGAAGTATGCGCGAAATCCCATCCTGACTTCCACGCAGCGCGACTTCCGTGACCCTAAAGTCATCTGGCACGAAGATACCAAGAAATGGATCATGGTTCTTGCCGTAGGGCAGGAAATGGAGATATACTCTTCTGCCGACCTGAAGAGCTGGACGCTGGAGAGCAAATTCGGTGAAGGACAAGGTGCTCACGGCGGAGTCTGGGAGTGTCCCGACCTGCTTGAACTGCCGGTTGAAGGTACGGAACTGAAGAAGTGGGTACTCGTCTGTAACCTCAATCCGGGTGGACCGTTCGGTGGCTCTGCCACACAATATTTCGTGGGGACATTTGACGGAAAGAGATTCGTGAACGAGTCTCCCGCAGTGACGAAATGGATGGACTGGGGAAAAGACCATTATGCAACTGTCACTTGGAGCAATGCTCCTGCAGGACGTGCCATTGCATTGGCATGGATGAGCAACTGGCAATATGCCAACGATGTGCCCCCCCGCCAATACCGTAGTGCCAACTCCGTGCCGCGCGACCTTTCGCTCTATACCTCGGAGGGTGAAACCTATGTAAAGGTAACCCCGTCTCCCGAATTGCTGAAACTGAGGGATAAAGGCAGCAAGAAGCGTGCTTTCAAGGTAGACCGCACGTATAATCTGGACAAACTGCTGAATGACAATTCCGGAACGTATGAAATCGAAATGACCATCAAGAACAAGGATGCGGATGTGATAGGATTCCAGCTCTTTAACTCGAAAGGCGAGGAGGTGGAGATGTACTATAACCTGGCGGAAAAGACGTTCACCATGGACCGTATCAAGAGTGGTGAGGTGTCGTTCAGCAAGGACTTCCCTGCAGTGACCGTGGCTCCTGTCGAGGGTGGCAATGAAATGAAACTCCGCTTGTTCGTAGACAAGTCGGGCATTGAAGCGTTTGGCAACGACGGACGTTTTGCCATGACAAATCTTGTATTCCCGTCGGAACCTTACAACCGCATCAGTTTCTATGCTAAAGGTGGAAGCTGCAATGTCACCTCGTTTACTGTGTACAAACTCGGATTAAAATAACAGATAATAATCTTCAGCATGGAAAATACTAAGAATTCTTCTTTGGCAAAGCTCTTTCCGGTCATGCTTTGCTTCTTCGCCATGGGCTTTGTGGATTTGGTGGGCATCGCCTCCAACTACGTGAAGGCCGACTTGAACCTGACCGACTCGCAAGCCAACATATTCCCGTCTCTGGTGTTCTTCTGGTTCCTCATCTTCTCCGTACCTACGGGTATGCTGATGAACCGCATCGGACGCAAGAAGACGGTGCTTCTCAGCCTTGTCATCACGTTTGCCTCTTTGCTTCTCCCGGTTTTCGGAGACGGCTACGTGCTGATGCTGCTCTCGTTCTCATTGCTGGGCATCGGCAATGCGCTGATGCAAACGTCGCTCAACCCGCTGCTTTCCAATATCGTAAGCGGCGAGCGGCTGGCAAGTTCGCTCACCTTCGGACAGTTTGTAAAAGCCATTGCTTCGTTTCTGGCTCCATACATCGCCATGTGGGGAGCTACGCAGGCCATTCCGTCTCTGGGCATAGGCTGGAGGGTGCTGTTCCCGCTCTATATGGTCATTGCGGTGATTGCCATTCTCTGGCTGAGCGGTACTTCCATCCGCGAGGAAAAGGAAGAGGGACGCCCTTCCACCTTCGGGGAGTGCCTCGCCCTGCTGGGCAAGCCGTTTATCTTTCTCTGCTTCCTGGGCATCATGTGTCATGTGGGCATTGATGTAGGTACGAATACCACAGCGCCCAAAATCTTGATGGAGCGTCTGGGCATGACGCTGGCCGATGCCGGCTTTGCCACCAGCCTTTACTTCATTTTCCGCACGGCGGGTTGCTTTCTCGGCGCCTTCATTCTTCAGAAGATGGCTCCCCGAACCTTCTTCGGCATCAGCGTGTTATGTATGTTGGCTGCGATGGTAGGGTTGTTCGTTTTCCATGAAAAGACAATGATATACATTTGCATTGCCCTTATCGGTTTCGGCAATTCGAACATCTTTCCGGTTATCTTCTCTCAGGCGTTGCTTGCTATGCCACAAAAGAAGAACGAGGTTTCCGGTTTGATGATTATGGGGCTCTTCGGCGGTACGGTATTTCCGATAGCAATGGGCTTGGCAAGTGATGCTGTAGGACAAAGCGGTGCCGTGGCTGTGATGACGGTAGGGGTAGTGTACTTGTTCTTCTATATGCTGCGTATGAAGCGGTAATCTTTGTTCGCAGGCTGCGGACACATATCCCAAGGCTGCGGATATCTGTCCCAAGGTTGAGGATGTCTATCCCAAGCCTTGGGATAGAGATAATCCTTGGTTCTTAGAAACTTTTTAATAGATAGTTGGCAACTTTTCATTCTATAGTTAGGAACTTTTTATTAGGTTTGCAGCGGGTAGGACATTGAGTTTGCCGTGAATAAAATATATCATTCATTAAACAATATAATATTATGAATAAGATAATAGTAGGTATGGGCGAGGCTCTGTGGGACTGCCTCCCCGAAGGAAAGAAGATAGGCGGTGCTCCGGCAAACTTTGCTTACCATGCATCGCAGTTTGGTTTCGACAGCCGTGTGGTCAGTGCCGTAGGTGCCGATGCGGATGGGGACGAGATTCTGGATGTGTTCGCCCGGAAGGGGCTGCGCACGCAGATTGAGCGCGTGCCTTACCCCACGGGAACGGTGCAGGTGACGCTCGATGCCGTGGGCGTGCCGTGCTATGAGATAAAAGAAGGCGTGGCCTGGGACAACATCCCCTTTACCGACGAACTGAAGCGTCTGGCACTGAACACGCGTGCCGTATGTTTCGGCTCTTTGGCGCAACGCAGTGAAACAAGCCGCATCACCATCAACCGTTTTCTCGACACGATGCCCGATGCGGAGGGGCAACTGAAGATATTCGACATCAATCTCCGCCAAGGATTCTATACCAAAGAGATACTCTGCGAATCCATGCGCCGCTGCAACATCCTCAAGATAAACGATGAGGAGCTGGTGACCATCAGCCGTATTTTCGGCTACCCGGGCATCGACTTGCAGGACAAATGCTGGATTCTGCTGGCCAAGTATAACCTGAAGATGCTTATCTTGACTTGTGGAACGAACGGCAGCTATGTGTTCACTCCGGGAGTGGTTTCCTTCCAGGAGACGCCCAAGGTACCGGTGGCGGACACCGTTGGAGCCGGTGACTCGTTCACGGCAGCCTTCACCGCTGCCATTCTCAGCGGGAAGCAGGTGCCCGATGCCCATAAACTGGCGGTGGAAGTCTCTGCCTATGTATGTACCCAGAGCGGTGCCATGCCGGAATTGCCGGACGCCTTGAAAGAAAGGCTGGCATAGATTTTTCTTATTCTTTTCACATTTTTCGTTATCTTTGCTCATCTGCAATCTTAAATCAGAGGAAAGTGAAGATGAGACAGCATAACCTTCGGATTTTATTCTTTCTGCTCGTGCTTTGGGGAGTGGCGGTTGCCTGCTCCCGGCGCGAGGCACGTTTCCGTATCGGCGTTTCCCAATGTAGCGAGGATGAATGGCGGCGCCAGATGAACAGTGAGATACTCCGTGAAGCCCATTTCTACGAAGATGTGGAGGTGGACATCCGTACTGCCGTCGACGATAATGACCGTCAGGCAAAAGACATTCGTGAACTGATAGCCGAAGGGGTGGACCTGCTGATTGTGGCCCCTAATGAAGCCACTCCGATAACTCCGGTTGTGGAGGAGGCATACAACCGGGGCATTCCGGTGATTGTAGTGGACCGTAAAATCCTTTCGGACAAATACACGGCCTACGTTGGTGCAGACAACTACGAGATAGGGAAAGCTGTGGGAGAGTATGTGGCCAATGTGCTGCACGGGCAGGGAGATGTGGTGGAAATCTCAGGTTTGGTGGGCTCCACACCTGCCGTAGACCGTCATCAAGGATTTGTGAAGGCTATATCCGCTTATCCCGGTATCCGGTTGCTGGCCGTTGAAGACGGTGCCTGGTTGCAACTCAAGGCCGGAGAGAAAATGGATACTCTGCTGAGCCGCTTTCCGCATATCGACCTGGTGTATGCGCAGAATGACCGTATGGCGGCCGGAGCCTATGCTGCCGCTGCCCGAGAGGGGCGGGAAAAGGATATGCGGTTCATCGGCATAGACGCCCTGTCCGGCAAAGACTATGGAGTGGAGAAAGTGCTTGCCGGCGAACTGGATGCCACGTTTATATATCCTACCGGTGGCGACCGCGTGATGCAGATTGCCATGGATATTCTGAACAAGCGTGATTTCCCCCGTGAAACTATCCTGGGCACTTCCGTCGTCGACCGCGACAATGCTCTCATCATGAAGATGCAGACCGCCCACATCGGCACCCTGGATGGAAAGATAGAAACCCTGAACGGAAAGATAAACCAGTATTTAGCCAGTTATGCCACGCAGCAGGTTGTCTTGTACGGCAGTCTGTCCGCCCTATTGTTGCTGGTCGGCTTGTTGGTGGCTGTCTACCTCTCCTTGCGTGCCAAGAACCGGTTGAACCGTGAGCTGTCCATGCAGAAAAAGAAACTGGAGGAACAGAAAACCCAGTTGATACAGCAGAAGGAACTGTTGGAAGTGCAGAAGTCGCAGTTGGAACAGCTTTCCCATGAACTGGAAGAGGCTACGCATGCCAAGCTGGTGTTCTTCACGAATATTTCACACGATTTCCGTACTCCGCTGACGCTGATAGCCGATCCCATAGAGCAGCTTCTTGCCAACCGCACCCTCGACGGACAGCCGCGCCAGCTCCTCGAGCTGATGAAAAAGAATGTGCATATCCTGCTTCGCCTGGTCAACCAGATACTTGATTTCCGGAAGGTGGAGAACGGGCGCATGGATCTCCATCTCGAACCTTTTGATTTGCTCGACAGCTTCCGGGGCTGGAACGACTCTTTCCGCATGGCGTTGCTGAAGAAACATATTGCTTTCAGCTTTGAGGCATCTCCCGATACGGACTTCCGGATGATGGCGGATGCGGAGAAGATGGAGCGCATTTACTTTAATCTCTTCTCCAATGCCGTGAAGTATACGCCGGAGAACGGGAAAATCACCGTACGGTTGTTAAAGTCGGAACAGAACTACAGTCTGTCCGTCTTCAATTCCGGCAGTTACATTTCTTCGACCGATGTGGAAGCTATCTTCGAGCGTTTTTATCAAGTGGACGGACATCAGGCAGGTACCGGTATCGGCCTTGCGCTGGTACGTGCTTTTGTAGAGATGCATGGTGGCAACATTGCGGCACACAGTGATGATAAGGGTACTACCTTCACCGTCACTTTCCCGAAGCAGGATGTTTCGCAGTACCATCCCACCATAGTGACGTTGCCTGCCGAAGAGAAGGACGTGTCGTCCACCCTGATAGATACGGAAGTGAAGGCATGCGAAGAGGTGGTTGAGGCTGATTGTCCTACTGTGCTGGTGATTGACGATAATGCGGATATTCGCAACTATGTGAAGTCACTGTTGACGCAAGAATTTCGCGTGCTGGATGCTGCAGACGGGACAGAGGGTATCCGGCTGGCCATGAAGTATGTGCCGGATGTGGTTATTTCGGATGTAATGATGCCCGGTATGGATGGTGTGGAATGTTGCCGCCGCTTGAAGGGGGAGTTACAGACATGCCATATCCCGGTGATTCTGCTGACGGCCTGCTCGCTGGACGAACAGCGTATCCAGGGCTATGATGGCGGTGCCGATTCTTATATTTCCAAACCATTCAATTCGCAGTTGCTCTTGTCTCGTGTCCGCAATCTCATTGCAAACCGCCGTCAGTTGAGGCAGTTCTTCGGAGATAACCAGACTATTGAGAAGGAAGCCATCAGTGATTTGGATAAGGGATTCGTCTCTCGCTTCAAATCGCTTGTCGAGGAGAGAATGAAAGATGCGGAACTCAATGTGGAGGATTTGGGACGGAATATGGGTATGAGCCGTGTGCAGCTTTACCGTAAGCTGAAATCGCTGACCAACTATTCGCCGAATGAGCTGCTGCGCCAGATGAGGTTGAAAAAGGCTGCCTCACTGCTTGCCTCCTCTGACATGACGGTAGCGGAGATTGCCTATGAAGTGGGCTTTTCGTCACCTTCCTATTTCACGAAATGCTATAAGGAACAGTTTGGGGAGAGTCCTACCGAGTTTCTGAAAAGAAGGGGATAGCTGTTGTCTATCCCCCTTGTTCTTAATACACGTCTGTTTACTTCTGTAAATGATACTGGAACTTATTTCAGTATTTGAGGCAGGTTTTCCCTTCCCCAGAAGTAGTAAACACAGATTCCAATCCAGCTTGTGAGCAGGATGATAATTGCAACTAATAGTTTCTTCACGCCGTCTACCGGCCACTTCATGATTTCAAGTACGGCTTTGACACACAGAACCACACCGATAATCCAAATGATAAATCCAATCATAACCTGTGATATTTAGTATTGTTAATTAAAAACAAATAGAGACTACGCCTTATTCAGGAGCAGCCTCTATTCTTTATTTAGTAATCGGAATTACTCTGTAACTTCAGCGCCCCAATTTTCTTTGGAAAGACGCTTGTAGCTGTTGTAACGCCATTTAGCGTTTTCTTCAGCAGCCTTGAACAGCTCGTCGGCCTCCTGCGGATATTGCTTCATTACGGATGCGTAACGAACTTCACCCTTCAGGAAGTCTTGGAATCCGCTCCAATCCGGTTCCTTGCTATCCAGCGTGAACGGATTCTTGCCTTCAGCCTCCAGAGCCGGGTTGTAACGCCACAAATGCCAGTAACCGCACTTAACGGCCTTTTCTTCCTCTGCTTGGCTCTTGCCCATACCTGCCTTCAGACCGTGGTTGATACACGGAGCATAAGCGATGATGAGTGACGGACCGGGATATGCTTCTGCTTCACGGATAGCCTTTAAAGTCTGAGCCTGGTCGGCACCCATAGCGATTTGGGCAACGTATACGTAACCGTAAGTAGTAGCCATCAGACCGAGGTCTTTCTTGCGTACACGCTTACCGGCAGCGGCAAACTTGGCGATAGCGCCTACCGGAGTAGCCTTGGAAGACTGACCGCCTGTGTTGGAGTAAACCTCAGTATCCAGTACGAGGATGTTGACATCCTTACCGCTTGCGATTACATGGTCGAGACCACCGTAACCGATGTCGTAAGAGGCACCGTCGCCACCGATAATCCACTGGCTGCGTTTTACCAGGTATTGAGACAGACTGGCGATAGTCTTGCAGCTGTCGCACTTGTCTTTGGCAGCTTCTACCATCGGAATAATCTTTTCAGCCAGTTCCTTGCTCTTGTCTGCATCGTACATGTTTTCAATCCAAGCCTGGAATACTTCTTTGTATTCGGCCGGAGTTCCTTCTGCTGCGATGGCATCTTCCATAGCCTTCACGATACGTGCGCGCATCTTTTCGTTGGCAAGCTCCATACCCAGACCGAATTCGCAGAAGTCCTCGAACAATGAGTTAGCCCAAGCAGGACCGTGACCCTTTTCGTTCTTGGTATAAGGAGTAGAAGGTACTGAACCGGAGTAGATGGAAGAACATCCTGTTGCGTTGGCTACCATTTCGCGGTCACCGAACAACTGGGAAATCAGCTTCACATACGGAGTTTCACCACAACCGGAGCAAGCACCTGAGAACTCGAACAACGGAGTGGCGAACTGAGAGTTCTTCACGTTGGCCTTGATGTCAACCAAGTGTTGTTTGCTCTTCACGTTTTCAGCACAGTAAGTCCAGTTGGCAGCTTCCGGCAATTGGCTTTCGAGGTGCTTCATAGTCAGAGCCTTGCCACCCTTCTTCGGGTTGCCCGGACAGACATCGGCACAGTTGCCACAACCCAGACAGTCGAGAACGTCTACCTGAATACGGAATGTCATACCGTCGAATGCTTTACCTACAGCCTTCAGTTGAGTGAAGTTGGCACCCTTCTGCTCTTCAGCATCGAGTACGAACGGACGGATGGAAGCGTGAGGACAAACGTAAGCACACTTGTTACACTGGATACAGTTCTCAGCGTTCCATTCGGGAACGAATGCGGCTACACCACGTTTCTCATATTTGGCAGTGCCTTGTTCCCAAGTACCGTCTTCGATACCCTTGAATGCAGATACCGGCAATAAGTCACCGTCTTGTGCGTTGATAGGACGAACCACTTCGTTGATGAATGCAGGGTCGTTGTTTTCAGCCTTGGCGTCGTCTGCCAGATTGGCCCAAGCCGGGTCAACGGTCAGCTGCTTGTATTCGCCGCCACGGTCAACAGCTGCATAGTTCTTGTTGACAACATCTTCACCCTTCTTGCCGTAAGACTTAACGATGAACTTCTTCATCTGCTCTACAGCCAGGTCAACCGGAATAACGCCGGTGATACGGAAGAATGCGGATTGCAGGATGGTGTTGGTACGGTTGCCCAAACCGATTTCCTGTGCAATCTGGGTTGCATTGATATAGTAAACAGTGATATTGTTCTGTGCAAAGTACTTCTTCACCTTGTTAGGCAGGTTCTTGGCAAGCTCTTCGCCTTCCCAGATGGTGTTCAGCAAGAAAGAGCCGTTCTTACGCAAGCCGCGGGTTACGTCGTACATGTGCAGGTAAGCCTGAACGTGGCAAGCCACGAAGTTAGGCGTATTTACCAGGTATGTAGAGCGGATAGGAGTGTCGCCGAAACGCAGGTGCGAGCAAGTGAAACCGCCTGATTTCTTGGAGTCGTAAGAGAAATAGGCCTGGCAGTGCTTGTCGGTGTTGTCACCGATAATCTTTACGGAGTTCTTGTTGGCACCTACTGTACCGTCAGCGCCCAAACCGTAAAATTTGGCTTCGAACATACCTTCGCCGCCCAATGCGATTTCTTCTTCCTGGGGCAGAGAAGTGAAGGTAACGTCGTCCACGATACCGATAGTGAAGTGGTTCTTCGGCATCGGCATAGCCAGATTCTTGTAAACGGCGAGGATTTGAGCAGGAGTAGTATCCTTGGAACCCAAACCATAACGGCCGCCTACGATAACCGGAGCATTCTCTGCACCGTAGAAGCAGTCTTTTACGTCGAGGTACAACGGTTCGCCGTTAGCACCCGGTTCTTTCGTACGGTCCAGTACGGCAATCTTCTTGGCAGTCTTGGGAACGGCGGCAAGGAAGTGCTTGGCAGAGAACGGACGATACAAGTGAACGGCAACCAAACCAACCTTTTCGCCATTGGCAACGAGGTGGTCGATAGCTTCGCGGGCAGCTTCCGTTACAGAACCCATGGCGATGATAACGCGTTCTGCATCTTCTGCACCGTAGTAATCGAACAAACCATACTTGCGGCCTGTGATTTTGGAAATCTCGTTCATGTATTCCTCAACGATAGCCGGAACTGCTTCATAGTAGTTGTTGCAAGATTCACGGTGTTGGAAGAAGTGGTCAGGATTTTCGGCCATACCACGGGCAACCGGGTTCATCGGGTTCAATGCACGTGCGCGGAATTCAGCCAAAGCTTCCTGGTCGATAAGCGGAGCGAGGTCTTCGTTCTCCAACATTTCAATCTTCTGGATTTCGTGAGAAGTACGGAAGCCGTCGAAGAAGTTCATAAACGGAACACGGGCCTTGATGGTGGCTAGGTGGGCAACACCTGCCAAGTCCATAACTTCTTGTACAGAACCTTCGGCCAACATGGCAAAACCAGTCTGGCGTGCAGACATAACGTCCTGGTGGTCACCGAAGATACACAGTGCATGGCTTGCCAATGTACGTGCTGATACGTGGAATACACAAGGCAGGAATTCACCGGCAATCTTGTACATGTTCGGGATCATCAGCAACAGACCTTGTGAAGCTGTGTAAGTAGTAGTCAGCGCACCGGCTTGCAGAGAGCCGTGAACGGCACCTGCAGCACCGCCTTCTGACTGCATTTCCTGTACCAATACTGTTTCGCCGAAGATGTTCTTGCGACCTGCGGCAGCCCATTCGTCTACGTATTCAGCCATCGTAGAAGAGGGGGTGATGGGGTAGATGGCAGCTACTTCGGAGAACATATACGAGATATGTGCAGCAGCCTGGTTACCATCACAAGTAATGAATTTCTTCTGTTTAGTCATAACTAAATTGAATTATTTATTTAAGTAAAAAAATCTCTCTCTTAATACAAGAAACCGAATAACCAGAGAGGTATTTGGTTGCCTCGGCCTATTTCTGCCTTATGCAGTACATAAGTAACTCCCGGATTATTCTTTATCTTTGTTCCTTCCGGACAAATCTTGAAAGGCATCACCTCATCTACCATGAACGAGATGTTCTTGTCGCCCTTGTTCACCTTGTGGTCCTTCCACATTGTGTTGGCAAAGAAAGTGTCCAGTACGTCTTGCTCTTCCACCTTGACGGGATAGATGGAATACATCAGATTTGAATTGTGCATCATTATCTTCGACGGCTTCTTGGGGAATTCTTCTCCCTTCGGATAGACCATATTGATGAGTCGTGCGTCTGCCAGATACTTGATGTAATTCATTACTGTGGCGCGGGAGGTCTGTATGTCGTTTGCCAGTTGGCTGACATTCGGCGCTTTCGGCCCGTCCACGGCCAATAAATATAGTAATTTCTTTATCTTCGAAAGGTATTTCAGCTCAATTTGTTTGATGAGCAGGATATCCACTTCCACCATCATGTTCATCGTCTTGAGCAGATTCTCCGAAAAGTTACGCTTTTCAAGGAAGAAAGGGTAGAAGCCGTGGTGCATATAGTCTTGCATGTAGTCCAATGGACGTACTTTGGAGAGGATGCCTTTGGCTATCTGTTCGTGGTTGCTCAGGATTTCTTCCAACGGATAGGCATGGAACTTCATGCCCGTCTGCAGGTTCAGGTATTCGCGGAAGGAGAAGCCGCGCAGGTTGTAGCTCTTCACGATGTCGCGCAACTCCATATTCTCCTCTTTCAGACGCATCACGGACGAGCCGGTGAACACGATTTTCAGGTTGGGGAAGCGGTCGTAGCACATACGCAGTTCCTTGCTCCATTCCGGGTACTTGAATACTTGGTCTATCAACAGCACTTTTCCTCCGCGGCGCTGGAATTCGGCGGCGAACTCCACGATGCCATGTCCGGAGAAGTAGAAGTTGTTCATGTTGATGAAGAGGCAGGAGCGGTCTGTGCCGAATTTCTCTTTGGCATATTGCAGCAAGAAAGTAGTCTTACCTACGCCTCTTGTGCCTTTGATACCGATAAGACGGTCATTCCAGTCTATTTCGTCCATTAGGTCGCGGCGTACGGGGGCATTGGTATGCTCTACGAGATAAGCGTGTGTACGGTAAAATGCTTCCATGCTTTAAATTCGGTTTATCGGGCGACAAATATACGGCTTTTTTATAGATTTGCAAAGTAGAGATGGCAAAATATTATATAACTTTGCACTCTCATACAAAACGTGAGTAATTGGTTAACATTTGAAAGATGAAACTTTATGTGTTCAATCCTGATGCAGATATGGCATTGGGAAATAATGAAGAAAATTATATGGCGCCCGCTACCATCCGCCGTATGGCTGAAGACTTGGCTTTGTTGCCGATTTGGTATGCCCAGCCGGGTAGTGGGGTACTGGCCTCTTCCGCCTATAATGCAGATTATCTGAAACAGATGCAACAGTTGTTCCGGCTGGATGTGCATTTGGTGACAGAGCCGGAGCTGCCCGATTATGCTGATGTGCGGGTAATGCCTTGGGGATGGAACCCCGCTATCCGTAAACGGATGTTGAAAGGCGGTGTTCTGGAAAAAAATCTTCCTACGCCGGATGCTTTGGATAAATATCGCATGAAGGCTGCCCGTAGTAACGCTTTGGCTTTTCGCGCACTTTTCTATTTCAATAAAATAGATTATACTTGTGGTGACGGTTGTTGCTTGGTGGAGGCTGATGGTAGAATGACGGATATCTCTCCGGATATTGTTGATCGTTACAAGGAGGGATGTGTGTTCAAATCACTTTGGTCGGGAAGTGGAAAGGGATTGTGTTGGTGCCGTCATGGCTTTACGAAAAATGTTTCCGATTGGTGTAGTAGGGCGCTGAAAGAAAATAGAGGTTTTGTGATGGAGCCTATATTTGATAAGGTGGAAGACTTTGCCATGGAATTTTATTCGGATGGTCGGGGAAAGCTTCTTTTTGTCGGCTATTCCCGTTTTGTTACGGATGACAAAGGGGCATATCGTGGTAATATCCTTACTTCGGATGAGCAAGTGGAGGAATGGATTCAGCAATATGTACCCTTTGAAGCATTTGTACGCATACGCAATATGATGCAGAAAGCATTGGAAACGAGTTATGCTACATCTTATATGGGTTTCTTGGGTGTGGACATGATGGTCTGCCGTCAGAAGGAAGGGCATCCGTATGCCATCAACCCCCATGTCGAAATAAATCTACGGATGAATATGGGAATCGTTTCCCATGTGCTTAGTGATCATTTCATTGTCCTCGGTGGGGAGGGACGTTTCTCCATTGATTGTTTTCCGACCCATGAAGCTTTGATGGAGCGGCATGAGCAGGATATGCAAAGCTATCCGCTGGTGGTGAAGGACGGCAGGGTTGTTTCCGGCTATCTGCCTCTGGTACCGGTCACTCCGAAGAGCCGTTACCGGGCTTTTGTCTGTGTCACTGCTGCTGAATAGCTTCGCTTTCGTTTCCGCAACGGTCTATGGCTGTCACGGCAAAATATTTTCGGGCAGTCCACGGGCGGATGGGGGCATAGGTATATTCCGTGCCTTGTACTCGTTGTGCCAGGATATTCTCCGGATTGGAGGTATCTACGGGATAAGTGTCCGAACCGTAGATTACATACATCGGAGCATTCCGCTTGTCATTGTCCGTGGCGGGTTGCCAGCTTAGTTTCCAATAGCCGTTTTCCGGTGTTTCCACCGTGAGTCCGGAGGGAGGTGTAGGAGCTACATTGTCTATCCACGGCATGGCGGGTTGCAGGGCCGGGGCGGTATAGAAGTCTTCTTCCAGCGCATCATAAAGCCCTTGCGTATTGTCCATCAGATACTTCACGCGGTAGTGTGCCTCGCCCGCCAGACCGTGGGCGCGGATAAAGTGCATCTGCCGTTCAATCTCGTCCAGCGTCCAGTTCCCTTCGCTGGGGTCGAGGAAGTAGATGCCCAGACCGGGAATGATTTGGCGTCCGTTACTTTGTTCCTGCCAGTCGAGGGCAAAGGGATAGAAATGATTGCCACGGAAATAGAGCATCGGATAAATCTGGTCCTGGATGCCCTCGCCCAGCCAACCCTGCACGTCTTGATAGACGGTGTGGAAGGCATTCCAGCCACGGGAGGGGTAGCGGGAAGTGTCTTTGTATTTTCCTACCGGGCAGGTGCTGACCTTTACCCAGGGTTTCATGGCTTTTACACCTTTATATATATAGCGTACTATTTCCGTCAGGTTGTCTCTGCGCCATTGGGCAAGGCTGCGTCCTTTGCTGTATTTGCGGTAGTCGTAGCTGTCGGGAAAACGGGGGGCGTTTTCCGGATAGCGCAGGTAGTCGAAGTGTATCCCGTCTACATCGTAGCGTTCCACCACTTCGCGGACAAGGCTCATCAGGTACTCTTTGGTTTGCGGATGTCCGGGATTCAGGAAGTATTCGCGTTTGTAGGGTACGCAGATGGCGCGTTTCTTTTTGGTGACGGACTCTTTACCGAGGGCGGCTACATGCTTGCGGTTGCCCAGAGGGATGGTCACCATCCAGGCATGGCACTCCATACCGCGCTTGTGGCATTCGGCTATGGCAAAAGCCAGCGGATCGTAGCCGGGGTCGCCGCCCACCTTTCCGGTCAGTATGGAGTTGTAGGGCTCGATGGCTGATTTGTAGAGGACATCTCCCCGTGTACGGGTCTGGAACAGTACTGTGTTGAAATTGGCGGCTTTCAGTCTGTCCAATATTTCAATCAGTTCGGCCTGTTGCTTGCGGATGCTTTCGCGCGAAGTGGCGCGTGTCCGCGGCCAGTCCAGCCCGTAGACAGCGGTTATCCAGGCGGCACGCACTTCGTGCTTGGGCGGTTGTGCGGCAAGCGGCAGCAGGACTGCCATATATAGTAAAATGGAAATAATCCGTTTCATTTTTCTCTTTTCTTCTTTATTTCTGTCATATTTCTCTGCGAAGATAAGCAAAACACCCGATTATTTTATGCTGTTTACTTGGAAACTGTTACATTTGCATACATTAAAGATATTAACACGCCATGATTACATTTACGCTTTGCCTGCTGGCGTTGATAGCCGGCTATTTTATCTACGGACGCTTCATAGAACGCGTCTTTGGTCCCGATGACCGCAAAACACCCGCCCTTACCAAAGCCGATGGTGTGGATTACATTCCACTGCCTACTTGGAAAATCTTTATGATACAGTTTCTCAATATTGCCGGGTTGGGACCTATCTTCGGTGCCATCATGGGAGCTAAGTTCGGTACGGCATCCTATCTGTGGATTGTACTTGGCAGTATCTTTGCCGGTGCAGTGCACGACTATCTTGCCGGTATGCTCTCCTTGCGGCATGACGGGGAAAGCCTGCCGGAAATCATCGGACGCTATCTGGGGCTGACCACTAAGCAGGTGATGCGCGGCTTTACCGTCATCCTGATGATATTGGTGGGAGCTGTCTTTGTGGCAGGGCCGGCCGGACTGCTTGCCAAGTTGACCCCCGACAGCTTGGATACCACCTTCTGGATTATTGTTGTTTTCGCTTATTATATCTTTGCCACTTTGCTGCCGGTAGATAAGATTATCGGTAAGATATACCCACTGTTCGCCGTTGCCCTGCTGTTCATGGCGGTCGGTATTCTGGTAATGCTTTACGTCAACCATCCTGCATTGCCGGAGATATGGGACGGATTGCAGAACACGCATCCCGATGCGGTTGCATTGCCCATCTTCCCCATCATGTTCGTCAGCATTGCCTGCGGTGCCATCAGTGGCTTCCATGCCACGCAGAGTCCGCTGATGGCACGTTGCATGACAAGCGAGCGCCACGGACGCCCCGTTTTCTATGGGGCAATGATAACCGAAGGCATTGTAGCTCTGATATGGGCTGCCGCCGCCACTTATTTCTTCCACGAGAACGGGATGGGGGAGACGAATGCCTCTATCATTGTAGACGCCATTACAAAAGACTGGCTGGGTGCCGTAGGTGGCGTATTGGCTATTCTGGGTGTTATTGCCGCGCCTATTACCAGTGGCGACACGGCTTTCCGTTCAGCGCGCCTCATTGTGGCGGATTTCTTGGGAATGGAACAAAAATCCATGCGTCGCCGTTTATATATATGCATCCCGATGTTCCTGGTAGCCATTAGCTTGTTGCTTTACAGCCTGCGGGACAAGGATGGATTTGATATGATTTGGCGTTATTTTGCCTGGGCCAATCAGACTCTGTCCGTCTTTACGTTGTGGGCCATTACGGTCTATCTGGTACGCGAGAAGAAAGGACGTTATTATTACGTCACCTATTTCCCGGCATTATTCATGACGGCTGTGTGTACCACTTACATCTGCATTGCTCCCGAAGGTTTCGGGCTCGGTCCGAATTATGCGCTGGGCATAGCCTTGATAGCTGTTGTGCTGGCTGCTATTTGGTTTAATATTTAGTATTTTAAGACGACTAAAAAACTTTGGTAATGAAGAAAATCAAGAAATCTACCGGGCTCACGTTGGCCCTGCTTATTTACGTTTCTGCTACTGCCGCTTATTTCCTTCCCCGCAATACGGAAATCAGCGATACTGAGAAGTATGTCACCGTAGCTGCTTCGTACCTCATTGTATTTGTGCTGTGGCTGGTGCTTCGCAAGAAGGAGGCGCTGCAACGCAAGCGATTCGAAGAAGACAATAAACAACATTGATTATTTACTCAAAAAACAGAACAAGATGAAAAAACTGGCATTATTCGTTTGCTTGCTTGTTGTCACAGTGGCAGCTCAGGCACAGTTTGAAAAAGGTAAGTGGATTTTGAACCCGTCCATCACCGGTTTGGAATTTTCTCATGACACGGGAACCGACAAGACAAGTTTTGGCCTTGAAGCCAAGGGAGGTGCTTTCCTGCTCGACAACATCGCCTTGCTGGTGCATGCCGGGGCTGCTTGGAATACCGGAGGGTCTGACCTCGATGTCTATACGCTGGGTGTAGGTGGACGTTATTATTTCGACAAGATTGGCGTGTATCTGGGTGCCGATGTCAATGTGGACCGTTGGGATTGGGGACATGATTTGGATGATACCAAGTTCTCTTTCGGTCTGGAAGCCGGTTATGCGTTCTTCCTGACCCGCACGGTGACCATCGAACCTGCAGCTTACTGGAACGTCAATAGCGACCGTTCTAAATTCGGTCTGAAGGTAGGTTTCGGATTCTATTTCTAATCTTATTTTCCTGCTACTGCAAGTTTTTTTGCAGTGCCGCTGTAAATGTGTTGCAGTGGCACTGCATAAATGTTTGCAGCAGCTCTGCAACTAATGTACAGTGGCACTGTAATAGGTTTGCAGCAGTACTGCAAAAGATATGCAGTGGTTTTGCAGTAACGTTTTGCTTAGAGCAATGCTGCATATTTTCTAACTTGTTTCAAGCGCTCCATGAGTGTTTGGTCACTTTCAGCCAATTGCATGTTATAGTCTAGCTGCATTCGCATCAGCAAGCTGGCACTGATTCCCAAGGCTGCTTCAAAGAGCAATGCTGTAGATGTTGTGAGGGGACGTCGACAGTTCAAGATGTCGTTTAGTACCTTATATGAGATGCCGGTTTGTGCAGCAAGCTTAGTTTGGGGTAATTTTCTATTTTCCACCTCTTCTTTGAGTAATTCACCCGGATGTATAGGGCGTTGGCATTTATAATTTCCCATATTCATAATCATTTATAGTGGTTCGATAATTCCAGGATATTACATATTGTCACTACGGTTTCAGATGTACTCTGCTTTACTGTGAATTCTATGCGGTATTGGTCATTTACTCTAATGGAAGAAATACCTGCTTTATCTCCTTTCAATACTTCGTAATGAAACGACCGAATGGCGTAAAGCTCTTCGATATTTTGAACGTATTCCAAGGTCTTTATGCGCAACTGATATCGTTTCACCATTTGAGGCTGAAAGCGATATTTCTTATCCTTTGTTTTTCCTTCCTCATATAGTTGTTGCAAGTATTCCTTATCAAAGTGTATTTCCATTGTTTTTAGATTGTTTTCATTGTGCAAAGGTAATGTATATCTCCAATATTCCACTATAAAAGTGGATATTTGTTGGTTGCCTGGATAACGTGAAACTTTTTATATGTTAATGAAAGTAGAGGCTGGTTTTGAACATTATAGCAAAAATCCTTATATTTATACTCGAAGTATGAATCCTAAAAGCAAAATGCCATGAATAGAGTTTGTATTACCTTATTGCTTTGCTGCTTGTCATCTTGCCGAATGAATAAGACGGAACGCATGGAAATGTCTGAAGATTCCATAGATACAGTAAGGATAGACCAAGGGGTGGGAAAAAAAACAGTGAGCGATAGCCTCAAGATAGGGATTGCGGATGATGGTGACTACTTGCAAAGACAATTGCTTGCCATTCACGAAGAACTGAGAAAAAGATTGAATAATACACCATATACACACATTCAGAGGAATGTGACCGGATATGGGGTGGGGTTGCATTGCATCGATATAGATTTGATGGTGAATACTCCCGAGCGGCAGAAAGAGTTTCGGGAGAAGATAATGGACTCCCCCGTTTTCTGTTTTCATGGTGTAGAAGTCCCCGTCATCAACGAGAGAGTAGGCAGGAACCATATTCGTGGCATCTATATCCGTCCCGAATATCCGGTCTTTTCAACGAAAGCTCTCCATGCGACATTCATCCTCAGCAATCACAGCGGCGGAGATTTGATCTGCGGCGAGCATTACTACTTGACGTTCGAAGACGAAAAAGGTACTTGGCGGGAATTGCCGATAAACGCTGCCTTTTGGGACATCGCCTATGTGCTGCGAGATGGGGAGGAAAGGGTTATGAAAGCCTCCCTTTATCCGGATGTGCATCCCAACAAGCCGGGACGCTACCGTTACTTTTATGAGATAACCATCAGGAGGAAACCAGTCTTGATGATGGCTGAGTTCAGACTGACGGACAATGAGGAAGAATGGAGAACGGCGGAAAAGACATCTCTTTCCCCTTATGTTTCGGATGCAGGGAAGGGCGGGAGCCCACAATTGATAACGGAAGAGCCAATGGAAGAACCGGTCTATAAAGTAGTGGAAGTGATGCCCGAGTTTCCGGGAGGTATGAAAGCCTTAATGGATTTTATTCAAAAGAATATCCGTTATCCGGAAGAAGCCCGTAAGAATGGCATTCAAGGAAGAGTTGCTGTCAGCGTGGTGATTGACGAGAATGGTCGTGTGACGGCCCCCGTTATTATGCGCAGCAGGTATCCTGCCCTGGATGAGGAAGCATTACGGATTGTAGAATTGATGCCACAATGGAAACCGGGGATGCAGCAGGGTAAAGCCGTGAAGGTGGAATTTACTTTTCCGGTTACTTTTAAATTGGAGTAGTAGCACCCGGTAAGATTAAGCACAAAGACACGGAGGCATAGAGTTTTATTCTTTTTCCTTGAATTTAATATCTCTGTGTCTCCGTGCCTCTGTGTTCTATTTAAGGAAGCGAGGGGTGTAATTTCTCTTGCAAGAATTGTCCCGTATAACTTGCCGCACACTTCGCCACTTCCTCCGGTGTACCGGTAGCTACGATGTTTCCTCCTTTGTCCCCTCCTTCGGGTCCCAGGTCTATCACATGGTCCGCACACTTCACCACATCCAGATTATGTTCGATGATGACAATGCTGTGCCCGCGGCGTATTAGGGCATCGAAGGCTTCGAGCAGTTTCTTGATGTCATGGAAGTGTAGTCCGGTGGTCGGTTCATCGAAGATGAACATGGTCGGGTCTGCTTTCTCCTGGCTGAGGTAGAATGCGAGTTTCACGCGCTGGTTCTCTCCACCGGAGAGGGTGGAGGAGGCTTGCCCCAGTTTGATATATCCCAAACCTACATCCTGCAAGGGTTGCAGCTTCTTCACAATCTTTTTCTGTCCGTGTTGCGTAAAGAATTCGATGGCTTGGTTTACGGTCATCTCCAATACGTCGTAGATATTCATGTCGTGGAACTTCACTTCCAGCGTGTCCGCCTTGAAGCGTTTGCCGTGGCAGGATTCGCATTCCAGTACAAGGTCTGCCATGAATTGCATCTCCACCGTGATGGTGCCTTCACCCTTGCATTCCTCGCAACGGCCGCCTTCGCTGTTGAAGCTGAAGTATCCGGCACTGTATCCCATCTGCTTGGCAAGCGGTTGGTCCGCCCATAGTTTACGGATTTCATCGTAGGCCTTGATGTAGGTCACGGGGTTACTTCTCGATGACTTCCCGATAGGATTCTGGTCAACAAACTCTACATTGCGCAGGTTCTGCAAGTCTCCTCCAATGGAAGTGAACTCGCCTGGACGTTCGTTGCATTCGTCCAACTCTCGTTTCAGGGCGCGGTAGAAGATGTCGCGTACCAGCGTACTCTTGCCCGAACCGCTGACACCGGTGACTACGGTCATTACATTCAGCGGGAACCGTGCCTCTACACCCTTCAGGTTGTTTTCGCGCGCGCCTTTTATTTCTATGTAGTTGTTCCACGGGCGGCGGTGTTCCGGCAGGGGGATGGTTTCTTCGCCCAGCAGATAGCGCACGGTATAGCTGTCACTGTCTTTCTGAAGGTCTTTCATATCTCCTTGGTAGACGACCTTCCCTCCCAGGCGGCCTGCCCGGGGACCGATGTCGATGATATAGTCGGCAGCACGGATAATCTCTTCATCGTGTTCCACTACCACTACCGTATTGCCCAACTGTTGCAGCTGGCGGAGCACGTGTATCAGTTTGTCCGTATCGCGGCTATGCAGGCCGATGCTCGGTTCGTCAAGAATATACAGGCTGCCCACCAGACTACTTCCCAGCGAGGTGGCGAGGTTGATTCGCTGGCTTTCACCGCCGGAGAGCGAGTTGCTGAGGCGGTTCAGCGTGAGGTATCCCAAACCGACATCCAATAGGAATTGGATGCGGCTGTTGATTTCTGTCAGGATGCGGCGGGCTATGTCGGCGTCATGTGGGTCTAGCTGCAGGTTGTCGAAGAAGAGCTTCAACTCAGTGATGGGCAAATCTACCAGTTCGGAGATGTTGCGTCCTCCCACGCGTACGTAGTTTGCTTCGGGCTTCAGGCGGGTGCTGTGGCATTTGGGGCAGAGCGTCTTTCCGCGGTAGCGTGCCAGCATCACACGGTATTGTATCTTGTACTGATTTTCCTGCACCATCTTGAAGAAGGCGTTGATGCCCTCAAAGTAGGGTGTCCCTTCCCACAGCATCCGGCGTTGCTCGTCGGTCAGTTCATAATAGGGAGTGAAGATGGGGAAGCCGGCTTTCTCGGCTCCGTGTATCACCATATCCCTCCATTCGCCCATCTTTTCGCCCCGCCAGCATACAACGGCTCCATCATAGACGGACAAGGAGCGGTCGGGTATCACGAGATGCTCGTCGATGCCGATGACTTTCCCGAATCCCTCGCATACGGGGCATGCACCGATGGGAGAGTTGAAGGAGAACATCTGGTCGTTCGGTTCTTCGAAGGTGATGCCGTCTGCCTCGAACTTGGTGCTGAAACGATAGAGGCAGGTACTCCCGTCGGGCTGGTAGAAACGCAGCAGGCAGGCACCGTCTCCTTCATACATGGCTGTTTCGGCCGAGTCGGTGAGGCGGCTGACGGAATCCTTTTCTGAAGAGGCTGTCATACGGTCAATCAACAGAAAAACTGTGTCTCCGGCTTTCGGCTTGTATTCGTCGATGCGCATCATTTCACCGTTCACTTCCAGACGGGTGAAACCTTGCTTCATGTCTATCTCCAGTTGTTGTTGCAGCGTGCGGTCTTCGCGCAGCAATATCGGGGCGAGCACGGTATACTTGGTTCCTTCCGGATATTCCAGCATGCACTTCACGATATCTTCTGCCGAGTGTTTCTTCACTTCTTGTCCGCTGACCGGGCTGAAGGTCTTACCGACACGTGCGTAGAGCAACCGCAGATATTCGTATATTTCAGTGGAGGTACCCACGGTGGACCGTGGGTTACGGCTGCTTACTTTCTGCTCAATGGCAATGGCAGGTGGAATCCCTTTGATGAAATCGCATTCAGGCTTGCTCATACGTCCCAGAAACTGGCGGGCATAACTGCTCAAGCTCTCCACGTAGCGGCGCTGCCCCTCGGCATATAATGTATCGAAAGCAAGTGAGGATTTTCCGGAACCGGACAGTCCGGTGATGACTACGAGTTTGTTACGGGGAATCTCTACGTCAATGTTCTTGAGGTTATTGACACGGGCTCCCTTTATGATAATCGATGTATTTTCTGCCATATAAAAGTCACTTATGTGATTTAGGATTTGCAAAGATAATGCAAACCGGGGTAGAATAAAACGAACCTGCTGGAAAAATCGTATCAGATAGGCAAGGTTAAGATTTGTTATACTTTAGGATGACTGCTAATTTACATTAAATAAAAGCACTAAATTCGCATCCGACTCCTTTTAATGTCCGAACATGGTAAAGCGTAATATAAAATGGCTTCTTGTTGTGCTGGTGTTAGGTTTATGCCCCTCAATCCTGCATGCCGAAGACCCTTATGGAGAGATGAAAGCTCTGGCAGATAGTGCGCAGAAAGTGTTGGGACAAGACCGATTGCCTTCCATCAATGCCCGGTGGATAAAACTTGCCCGCGAACTGAACGATACGGTACAGATTAGTGATGCCCATAACAACTTGATTTCTCATTATTATCAGTTGGGGGACATTGACCAATTGAAAGCCGCAACCTATGAATATATGGACTGGTGCCGGAAATACCAACGGACACGAGACCGGTATATGGCGTGGCGGCAGTACATTCAGCGTATGACGGAGAAAGGTATGCAGGAGGAGGCGATGGCTGAAACCGTCAGGCTCCATCAGGATGCCGAGCAAGCCCGGGACAAATACGGATTGGCATGTGGCGAAATGTGCATCGGGTATAACCATCGGGTCTTTGGAAACAACGTAAAACTGTGTATAGAGAATTACAACAATGCACTGAAACTTTTCGAGGAAGGCAGCTATTATCGTGACGCATACGTGGTGTTGCTTAATATTATCCAGACTTATCTTTCACGCAGTGAGTATGCAGAGGCCGGCGAGTATCTGAGTAAATTGTCGCAACTGGAGGACAAACTGGACCGTAAACAAGTCGGCATAGACCCTTCCCTGCACCTGCGTTTCTGTGAATTCAGGGTTATAGGCTTATTGGCCAATGAAGGTAGAAAGGCTACTGAGCCTTATATTGAGGAGACCGACCGCTTCTACCGTCAACATCCGGAGAGCTCGACGCCCGAAGCATGGTTTGGCTATAAGATAATGTGTTGCCGTATCCTCGGTGATTTGAAAGGTAACATTGCTTACGTGGATTCACTCATGGATTATCAGCATTCACTGGGGCTTTGCTATCCTTATAACCATTATATGAAAGGAGAACTGCAGGAACAGTTGGGCGATTATCGTGCGGCTTGCCGCAGTTATGCCAGATATGCCGCCGTGAGTGACTCCGTGCGTACGGCAGAAATGGATGACAAGCTAAGCAAATATACGGCACAGTTTGAGGTGGACCGGTTGAAGATGGAGAAGCTGGAGCTGAGTGCCAGATTGAACAAGGAACGACTGATGATAGCCTTGGCCGTTGGCGGACTGGTATTGTTGCTTTTGCTGCTCATTACTTATCTGTATATCCGCACCCTCTCCATGAACCGCAAGTTGGAAGCTGCACGCAGGGCGGTGGAAAAAATGAGCCAGGTCAAAAGTTCCTTTATACAGCATATCACCCATGAAATCCGTACTCCGTTGAATTCCATCGTCGGCTTTTCTACCTTGCTGGCTCAAGAGAAACTGGATGATGTGGAGAAACGCGAGTATGTTGAACAAGTGGAGGGCAACAATACATATCTGTTGAGTCTGATGGAGAACATACTCAATATTGCGGATATGGATTCGCGAGTGTGGGAGATGCCGCGGGAGGAGATAGAAGTGGATGCGTGTTGCAAGGAATGTATTGAGGGCTTCCGTCCGGAACTGAAGCCGGGAGTTGAACTGGAATATGTGCCTGCTTCCGGCATTATGGCCTTTTATGCAGCCCGGCAATGGCTGAAAATGGTGCTGGTGTCTTTGTTGGATAATGCGGTGAGGTTTACGGAAGAAGGTCATATACGCGTTTCCTGCGAGGAAGATAAGTCCCGACATGTATTGCGCTTCGTGATAGAGGATACCGGTATAGGCATCAGGCCGGACGAATCGGACCGTATTTTCGAACGTTTTTATAAAGTGGACACGTTTACCAAAGGGTCCGGATTGGGGCTTGCCATAGCCAATGAGATAATGGAGTTGGTGGGAGGCCGGATTTATCTGGATGACACCTATTGCGGAGGATGCCGCTTTATTGTGGAATGGCCGATGAAGGACAAACCTTAATTATAAACTATTTTAAGTATTAAAAAGCTGTAATTAGAGAATGAGAGTAAAATCCCTTTTATGTGTATTCTTCTTGCTGCTAATGGCGGGAGGAGTATTTGCGCAAGTGCAGACCGGGTCTGCCTATCCTAAACGTGAATTTCGTGCAGCATGGATACAGTCAGTAAACGGACAGTTCCGTGGAATGCCGACCGAAAAACTGAAGCAGAATCTGATCGGGCAGTTGAATTCCTTGCAGAAGGCGGGAATCAACGCCATAATTTTCCAGGTACGTCCCGAAGCGGATGCTCTGTATGCTTCCAGACTGGAACCGTGGAGTCGTTTCCTTACCGGAGTGCAGGGTAAAGCGCCCGAACCCTATTGGGACCCTATGCAGTTTATGATTGATGAATGCCATAAGCGTGGTATGGAGTTTCATGCATGGATTAATCCGTATCGCACGAAGACGACCTTGAAGAGTGAGTTGGCTCCCAATCATGTGTACAATGTCCATCCGGAATGGTTTGTCACTTATGGCGACCAGTTGTATTTTGACCCGGCACTGCCTGAGAGCCGCCGGCACATCTGCATGGTGGTGAGCGACATCGTTTCCCGCTATGATGTGGATGCCATTCATATGGACGATTACTTTTATCCTTATCCCATTAAGGGAAAGGATTTCCCTGACGATGCAAGTTTTGCACGTTTTGGCGGAGGTTTCAGCAATAAAGGAGACTGGCGCCGGAGCAACGTGAATGTGCTGATTAAGAAACTGCATGAAACAATTCGTGAAATCAAGCCGTGGGTGAAGTTCGGGGTTTCTCCGTTTGGCATTTACCGGAATGAAAGCAGTGACCCGCTTGGCAGTAAGACCAAAGGCCTGCAAAACTACGATGACCTTTATGCGGACGTGTTGCTGTGGGCCCGTGAAGGTTGGATAGACTATAATATTCCGCAGATTTATTGGCATATAGGACATCCGGTTGCCGACTATGAGACACTGGTGAAGTGGTGGGCCAGGAATACGGAAAACCGCCCCTTGTTTATCGGCCAGTCCGTGATGAACACCGTGCAGAATGCCGACCCCAAGAACCCGTCGATAAATCAGCTTCCTCGCAAAATGGCCTTGCAACGGGCCTATCAGACCATCGGTGGCAGTTGCCAGTGGCCTGCCAGTGCGGTTGTAGAGAATGCAGGCAAGTATCGCGATGCCTTGATTGCCGAATATCATAAGTATCCGGCGCTACCTCCCGTTTTCGATTTCATGGATAACGAAGCCCCGGCAAAGGTACGTAAGATGAAACCGGTGTGGACGGAAGACGGATATATTCTTTTCTGGACAGCTCCCAAGTATAAAGAGGAAATGAACCGTGCCGTCCAATATGTGGTCTATTGCTTTAATGACAAAGAGAAAGTGAATATAGATGACCCTTCCCATATTGTAGCCATCACGCGCGATAATTTCTATAAACTTCCTTATGAAGACGGAAAGACAAAGTACCGCTATGTGGTGACAGCCTTGGACCGTCTGCATAATGAATCGAAATCCGTTGGAAAGAAGATTAAACTTTAAAAATTAGGGATTAAGGATTAGGGATTAATCATTAACGTTTAATCCTTAATCCCTAATCCCTAATAAAGTATCAATCCTGCTATTCCACAAGCTACAATCATTCCTATCGGGTTCAGTTTATATATCTTTGTGCCTATAAATGCCACGAGGAAGATGAGGCAGCTGATGACGAAGGAATATATGTCTTCTTTGGGAGAACTGAAGTTTTCCGAATTCATCAATACCAGCGCGGCTGAGGCCAGCAGACCGACCACTGCCGGGCGGAGCCCACTGAATACCGCTTCCACGGAAGGATGTTTCTGGTATTTCAGAAAGAATTTGCTGATGGTCAGCATCAGTAGGAAAGAAGGAAGCACCACGGCAAACGTAGCAATAATAGAACCTAAAATACCATAGCTTGTACCGTAGCAATCAGCTATCGTAGTATAACCCACATAAGTTGCCGAATTGATTCCTATCGGACCGGGTGTCATCTGGCTGATTGCCACAATATCAGTAAATTCCTGCGCTGTAAGCCAACCGTAACGGGTAACTACTTCACCTTGTATCATAGACAACATGGCATATCCGCCACCAAAGCCGAAAAGCCCAATCTTAAAGAATGTATAGAATAACTGTAAGAAAACCATGATTAGTAATTAATGATAAATGGTTAGTGATTAATGTTGCTATCCTTTTTAATTCTTTAATTTTTAATTCTTCGGACGTTGAAAACGTCCGAAGCAGTATCCTCCTACACCTGCCGCAATGATAATCCAGATGGGAGAGAAGCCCAACAGCCAGATGAGCAGTGCTGAAACCACCGGTATCCATATGTTGTATCGGTTTATCCGGGCCGATTTAGCCATGCTGAATGTAGGGGCTGCAATCAATGCAACCACTGCCGGGCGAATACCTTTGAATATACGTTCCACAATGGTGTTGTCCTTGAAGTTGTGAAAGAACAACGCTATGGCGAGGATGATGAGAAACGAAGGAAGTATGGTTCCCAATGCAGTGATTATGCTCCCTCGTATTCCCCGTAGCCGGTACCCTATAAAAATGGATATATTGACGGCAAGGATGCCCGGAGCGGACTGTGATATAGCAAGCAGGTCAATGAAATCTTCTTTGGCTATCCAGTTTCGTTTGGTTACGATTTCGTTTTCTATCAGCGGTACCATAGCATAACCGCCGCCGATGGTAAAGGCTCCTATCTTAAAGAAAATGGAGAATGCTTCAAGATATATATTCATATTCAAAATGTTGTAATTTACTTTAAATTCTTATCAATTTGATGGATTAATTTGAAAGACAAACGCTTATGGAAGTTCTGAAAAGTCTAAGGTAACGATTTAGAGATTGTGCTAATTTCAATATTTTACAGCCTCATACTCATGAGTATAACTCTTCTTAGAACAAAGGTAAAAATATTTTTTGGATTAAAGAAAAATCCCGAAGGGAAAAATAAAAAATATTTGGGAGAGAGGATTAGAAAAATTCAAGAGAGGGAGGTTGAGGGATTAAGTTAGGGAAATCGCATAATCAATTTGTAATTACCGAAAAAAGCGTATTCGAAATCCCTGTATATTGCTTCTACCGGCGATTACACGACCGGAAATTATATAAAAAATGACTCCAATCAAGAAGTATTTTATGTTTCTCGGTTGGGGTATAAAGGTTATTTGAATTGTAGCCATACCTCATATATTCAAGCTGCCTTCCTTTAAAGGAATATGCAGTAACGATTTCATTTCCATGTCTGCGAAACTTGGTAACAACATCTTTTAAAGGTGTCTGGAATTGCTGGCAGTTATGTACATATCCGAATTCTGATTTTATGCGTGTTTACTCATAAAATTAGACTCTATATCTGCTTGCACAGGTTATCACTATACTATTTCCTGTAAATAACATTTGGGAATATAATTGGTGGCGACCAATATCAGCAAGCCTTCAAAAGGAATAACCAGCCGCTTGTTCTTTTTGATACGTCTGTAATATCCCACTATTCCGGCATCTTCTCCACCTGTCACCCGGTATTTTTCTGCGTTCTTCACGAGATTGCCATCATACGGTATCTGCTCGAACCCGTCCTCCATGGAAGAAGTGAGCATGATGAACATGTCCATCTCTTCATCCGGAATGGGGGCTGGAATCTGAGTGCCGGGATGATGGTATACCATGGCTTTCCCATCGAGAATCGAATTCAAGGAAGAGATGTAGTCATCATCGCAACGCAGGAACATCAGCATGGCGACAAGCGGGACCCGTCTGGTCACGACCTCCCCGTCCGGTTGCGGATAGCTTCTGGTTTTCATCGGGATATAGCTCTCTATCCCGTCACGTGACAATGTGGCCTCGATTTCCGAAAAGCGGTTATAAAAAATCTTCAAGGCATACCATTTTTTCATCATGACCTATTTAGTCCTTTTTTATGATTTCCAGTTCCAGTCAAACCATTCAACATCATCCTTCACAAGTGGAGCTCCTGACTGTACCTCAATAAAGAGCAGATCAGTTATGCCTTTGACTGCATGTCTCATACCTTTCCTGATACAGACGGTGTCACCACGGCCGATTCTAGTCATTTTCCCATCAAGAGCCAGCACACCCTCGCCGTCAATGAATGTCCAGACTTCATCGCGATAGCGGTGAGCCTGATAGTTTATGCTCTTACCGGCTTTTATCTTTAACTGCCTGGTAAGGGTCTCGTATCCGTCAGGAAAACTCACCGTATCGATAACCTTATATTCCCCCCAGCGACGCTCCTCGTACATCGGGCGGCATTGCAGGCGATCCGCATATGTCTTGATGTGCTCGCTCCTGCCTTTATCTGAAATCAGAATGCCATCGTATGAAGCGGCTATTACCATGTCCTTGGCTCCGATGCACATGACAGGTATTTCCAATTCGTTGATCACATGGGTATTTTCAGATTTCTCGTCCATTACCACGTTACCGATGCAACGCTCTTTCAGCTCATCGGTAAGCGCGTTCCATGTGCCGAGATCTTTCCATTCCCCGTCGTATGAAACGACAGCCACAGACTTGGCATTCTCCGCCACCTCGTAGTCGAAGCTGATTTTTGGCAGTTCCTCATATCGGAGGCGTACCTCCTCAAAGGTATCGTATACGAGATAACTCTTTACGATGTCAATCATATATCCAAGACGGAAAGCGAACACGCCGCCGTTCCAAAATGCGCCATCTGCGATAAATCTTTCAGCTGTGGCGACATCCGGCTTTTCCATAAAACGCTCCGCTTCATATATCCCGTCTGTTTTGCGATGCTTTTGAGGTATCACATAACCGTATTTGGCGGACGGATAAGTGGGCTTTATACCCATCAGTACAAGATCAGCCACATTATTCTGTACTGCTTCCGTCATTTCCGCTATAGTTTGAAAATAACGCCCTTCCGTATACGGGTCACATGGCATAACAATGACTGTTTCATTCTTGTCGCATTTCGCTGTTTTCTCCAAGTAGGCGGAAGCGAGACAGATTGCGGGGAAGGTATCCCTCCGGCTAGGTTCGGTGACGACAGTCACATCCTCACCGAGCTGGTTGGTGATGGCATCCTTTTGGGATACACTTGTAGCGATTGTGACCGGGCAGGAAAGCCCCGATTCCTTGATTTGTCGTATGACACGCTGTACCATAGATTCCCTGCCTCCGTCCGGGGAAGGAAGCAGTCTGAGGAATTGTTTGGAGCGGGATTCGTTTGAAAGCGGCCACAGTCTTTTGCCTGAACCGCCGGATAAAAGTATGATTTGCATGATTATGTTGTGAAAGTTATCTTTCCGCCCTCATCGGGTTATTCAAGAAATCCGCGTAAGAAAGGCGTATGCCTTCCTCCAGTTCCGTCTTGTAAGTCCATCCGAGCGAAGCCGCTTTCGATACATCCAAAAGTTTACGGGGCGTACCGTTAGGCTTTGTGATATCCCACTTGATTGCGCCCTCGTAGCCTATGACTTTCGCCACCAGTTCTGTCAGCGCTTTTATGGTCAGTTCCTTTCCTGTTCTGGCATTGACAGTCTTGTTGCCGCTGTAATTGTTCATCAGGTACACGCATAGGTTGGCGAGGTCGTCCACATAGAGGAACTCACGGAGCGGACTTCCATCACCCCAGCAGGTCACTTCTTTCAAGCCGGCTATCTTTGCCTCGTGGAAACGGCGGATAAGCGCCGGTAACACGTGGCTGTGCTCGGGGTGGTAGTTGTCATTCGGCCCATAGAGATTGGTGGGCATCACGCTGATATAGTCCGTGCCGTACTGGAGGTTGAGAAACTCGCAGTATTTCAATCCTGAGATTTTCGCCAATGCGTATGCCTCGTTGGTCTTTTCCAGCTCGGAGGTAAGCAGGCTGCTTTCTGGCATCGGCTGGGGCGCCATACGCGGGTATATGCACGATGAACCGAGAAACTCCAGCTTCCTGCAACCATTGCGCCATGCCGAGTGGATGACATTCATTTCCAGTATCATGTTCTCATACATGAAGTCTGCCAATGCCGATTGGTTGGCGATGATACCGCCCACCTTTGCTGCGGCGAGGAATACATATTCGGGCTTTTCTTCGGCAAAGAAGCGTTCCACGGTTTCCTGACGAGTCAAGTCCAGCTCTTTATGTGTGCGTGTGATGATATTCGTATATCCCTGACGTTGCAGTTCACGCATGATGGCAGAACCTACCATTCCGCGATGCCCTGCTACATAGATTTTTGCGTTTTTCTCCATTTCTTTAGCGAATAGTAAATGTTGATTTTTTATCAAGTTCGTTTAATATCGATCGAATAATTGTATTTTCGAATGTGTCAACTTCTTGCCGAACAAGTTTTAGCTTATTCTCATCAAACTCAATCTGCCCTCCTTCATTCAGAATATCTTGGAAAGGCTGCAACGATTTCATAAATTCCACATCCAATGATTCATTAAAATCATACAGTGGAACACCCACTAATGTACTGTATAACATTCTGGAATCATCATCAATATTTTCAGCCGCAAAAAAGTTGTTAATGTGAAAATCCTGATAGATGGCTCTTATTCGGCTGTTGACCGAATCTACAATTGTTGCTATAAGGTTATGTTTGACTCGTTCTTTTTTATCCTCGTTGATCGGTGTGAAAAATAGCTTGTTGATTCTATTTGCATATTCTAAGAAGAACACACAACTGCCGGACAAGGCCATTGATGATGCAATCGCCTGATTTACTCCACATCCACTTAAAGACTGGCTGAAATGATTGAACACGAAACTGTCAGCGGCCAGCTCTTCCAAAAAAGACTCATCTTCCAAATCATCTTCGATGATTGCACCATAAGCCTCTTCCACGAAATCTCGCGTTTCTTCAAGATTTATCCCGATTGCTTTGAAGTCTGCATTCGGCACATAATCCTTGGACACCTTAAATGGTCTGTTTTGAAGGAATTCTTTTACGTCACTTGCAAGTAACTGATATGAGTTCCTGTCTTTTTTGAACCGATGGTGGCCCAATTCATGTAGGGTTATGACCATAACCAGAGCGGTAATCCATTCAGGATTTTGAGATAACAGATGGTGAAACCGTTTGGATGATGAATGATATTCGGCCTTTATTAGTTCTAATAACTTTGAGGCTCCGTCAGTATTGTTAAAATCCAACAATCCTTTCATCAATCTGTAGTAAATGAACAGGTTTGGATTTCCGAAAGAATACAACGCCAACCATACATGGACTGATTTGTCAATGTAAATAGTGTCGGAATGTATATATGGCAGACTGAAACCACTTTCAGAATACCGTTGAATCCCAAGATTGCAGTCATACTCAGCATTGTACTTATCTACAAAAGTCTGAGCCATGGAATAAAGCCTGTTCATAGATCTATTCCAAAGTGTTTCTTCATCAGTTGTGAGAACTTTGTCTTTCCAAGATTGATAAAGTTTGAGCCATCGGGCATTTTAACGGAGATTTTGATCCTGTTCCATGACTCCTTGGCGATAGCCTTTACAACCTCTGTGAGAATATTCGCTGCTATTCCACATAAGATTGGATTTTCAGCTAATATGGTTATTATTTCATTTGTTGCTCCGTCCGCACTCCTAGTTTCCTCAATATTACAATTATCGGAAACAAGTTTAGACAGTGCTATCTTGTCTTCTTCCGGCAAATCAGATATTGTAATTCTTATTTCTTGCATAACCGTAATGCTTATAGATTATTTCACGATTCCTTTCTCCAGATATTCGGCAAGATTGGTTCTTACCTGTTGCGATGCACGCTCCACGGCTACTTTTGCCATATCGGCGTCCACCATGATTTTTACAAGTTGCTCGAACGATGTCTTCTGCGGATTCCAACCCAGTTCACGTTTCGCTTTCGATGGATCTCCCCAAAGATTTACCACATCGGTCGGACGGTAGAAGTCAGGAGAAACCTCGACAAGTACTTTACCGGTCTTGCTGTCGATGCCTTTTTCGTTTTCACCTTCACCCTCAAAACACAGTTCGATTCCGGCATAACGGAAAGCCAATTGGCAGAACTCACGTACCGAATGCTGCTCGCCGGTGGCAATGACAAAATCTTCCGGCTTGTCGTTTTGGAGGATCAGCCACATGCACTCCACGTAATCCTTGGCATAGCCCCAGTCACGGAGCGATGACAAGTTACCTAAATACAATTTATCCTGCTTGCCTTGGGCAATACGCGCAGCGGCAAGGGTTATCTTGCGGGTAACGAACGTTTCTCCGCGGCGTTCCGACTCGTGGTTGAACAGAATACCTGAACAGCAGAACATGTTGTACGCTTCGCGGTATTCTTTGGTAATCCAGAACCCATACTGTTTCGCTACGGCATAGGGAGAGTAGGGATGGAAAGGAGTATTCTCATTCTGGGGTACTTCTTCTACCTTGCCGTATAGTTCTGACGTGGAAGCCTGATAGATACGGCAGGTATCTGTCAGATCACACTGGCGCACAGCTTCCAAAATGCGTAGTACACCGGTGGCATCGACATCTGCGGTAAACTCCGGGGAGTCAAACGACACCTGTACATGACTCTGTGCGGCGAGGTTGTATATTTCGTTTGGCTTTACTTTTTTCACCACCTGTAAGATGCTCATCGAGTCGCCCAAGTCAGCATAGTGGAGGTGGAAGTTAGGATGCCCTTCCAAATGTGCAATACGCTCACGGTAGTCTACCGATGAACGACGTATAGTACCATGCACGTCATATCCTTTTTCTAAAAGCAATTCAGCAAGATATGATCCATCCTGTCCGGTGATACCGGAAATTAAAGCTGTCTTCATTAATTATGATTTTTATTATTATGACTTATTGTTCTTTTTTCTTCTCCATTCCGCATAAAGTAATCTGGGCAATGTTGCCACAATCCAACCACAACGTTTCAACTGCTTTCTCGGATCGCATAAGATACGGTATACAAATTCCATATGTGATTTCAGCATCCATTCTGGTGCTCGTTTTTCATCTGTTCCACTGTAAAATTTGAATACCGCCCCAACAGCTATCATCACTCCATGCTTCAAGAATGGCTTTAAGCGACTCATGAATATTTCCTGTTTGGGAGCTCCTAAAGCAATCCAAATAATATCCGCACCATCAGTATCTATAGATCTGGCAATATCTTCATAATCAAATTCATCAACAGTTCTATATGGTAATTCAATAAATTGCATATTAGCGACATCTGGATTTTCTTTCAAAAGGCTATTTTGCAAGCCATTTAACGTTGTTTGTGATGTTCCCATAAAAATCATTCGATATTTGCGGGAGCGAATAATATCTATAAATATTTGGCTGCCACAATATTGTTCATACTGAATTCCATATATCCAACGAATATATAACGGAACATAGCTACTATCACAAATGGAAAACATTCCACCATTGACCACTTTTAAATATTCAGGATTGAGGTTGGCTGTATTCAGAACGACTCCATCAGCAACGCAGATATAATCGGCTTTCCTCCTTATTTGTTGGGCGATACTCTTCGTTACGAGTTGCTTATCAAACTCGTAGCGAATATTAAAATAAGTATTCATTTACTATAAAAACTTGTTGTTTTGATATAATTCAATATAGAAGTAATGGAACATTATCTTTTTGAGTGCTCTTTTAATAATTCTATATGTTTTTGCAAATCGGCTTTATTTTCAAATCGTTCTCTAATTTTACGTGCAGGATTTCCAGCATAAATGCAGTAAGACTCTGTGTCATGAGTAACTAAACTTCCAGCCGCGATAACTGTACCTGAAGAAATTTTAACCCCACTCAATATTATTGCTCCATATCCAATCCAAACGTCATCTCCAATGATGGTCATCTCCCCTTTTCCCTTCCATGAATAATTGTCATCACGTATCTGTTCCGCCTTTCGAACCGTAACTCCTATTTGCTGGTAATTATGGTCGTATCGACCGATAATACCAACATTATTGGCCATTATTACATTATCCCCAATTCTGCAATTTGTTTCTATGGAAGAGCCTCTCCCCATGTAGAAGTTATTACCTATTTCGATTGTTTCTTTAGCCCAAATAAAAGTATTACGACCACAATGAAAACCGCATCCAAATTTATATTTTCGCCATATGACACGGGTGTAGTATAAATCCCGTAAATGTTTAAGGAATTGAATTAACATATAATGCTATTTAAATAATTTTAGCAGAGCTGTAACAAATTTACCTATCAATCTCCATCGTAATGACCAATATTTAATTGCTTCCTTTTGTATCTTTTTATTTGGTTGGATATTCGGGGATGTAACAAATTCGCCTAAATGCATTTCTTCGAAGGATATTTTATACCTATTATAAACGTTGCAATGCGTCGCTTCTTGAGTAAATCCATCATTCCTCACGAGTGACCTGATTGGACAGATTGAATAACCCTGTTGCTTGTGCATGGAATAGCAAAAACGTATATACCAAGAATTATTACGCCCCTCCATATAACCTCTCAGCATATTGAACAAGTCACTGCCCCCCTTACAAAATGCCTTCTGCATTTTCTTTTCAGCTTTTAACTGTATATAATCGTTAACTTCCCAATCAACAGTTATCCATCGGTCATACCAGGTAGCCCATGACCATGATTGAGCACGAATGTTGAGATAAATATCATAAGAATAATCATCGGGGATATTTATCTTTGTTGTATATCCAGAAATCTGCATGACACGTTTGTCATTTTCATATTCATCAAGCATCTTGTTCATATATCTTAAGAAACTCTTGGATAAGAAAAGGTCATCTTCCACCACAATAGCTTTCCCATGAATACGCAAAACTTCAGTTGTACCATCTATAATGGATTTTGCCAATCCCTTATTTTTATCAGAAAACACATAATGTACTTGTTTGAACCCATTAATATGTCGTACCAAATCTTGAACTTGAAAAACCTTATTAGAATCATCAGAATTATCTAATCTTGGTCCATCTACGAAAACATACAATATTGAACTCTTTGACTCAATATTCGCTTGTAAAGACTCTAATGTAGTTTTCAAGGCATATGGTCTATTGAAAGCAAATATTACTATTGGTGCCAGTTTAGAAGTTTTCATCATTTTCTTTGTAGGTATTTTCTATTTCGTCTATTCCAAAGAGAAGGTAAAAAGCACCGTATATATACTGTGCAGAAATGAAACACAGCACTCAAAATTCCATAGTGCCTTCTATTAAGATAGAAGGTCTCGTGAGGCGGCATTCCGTTAGGAAGATGAAGCATTTTCCATCGTTTCTTGAAAGGAATGTTTGGGTCGCACCATTTATCTATACGACTATGCAAATCACAATATCCTAAATATTTTCCTACCTGAAATATTTCAAATCCAGCTTTAGATGCTCTCATGCCATAATCAAAATCTCCTTTACTGTGGGAAAAATAAGAATCAAGCATCCCGATTTTATCAAATACGGCACTAGGAATTAAAACAATATTCCCATTAAAATATGAGACTTTAGTTAGCGTATCCGATTCCAATGGTATTGTGCCACTTTTAGTACGTCCTCCATAAGTAGCATATTTCCCATCCATAGAATAAGTTGCACCGACAATAATTGCCTTATTATTCTTCAGAATAGCCGCTTCTAAAAGACAAAACATTGTTTGAGGCTTTATTATAGTGTCATCATTCAGCCATATATAATAATCATAACTTTTTTCAGTTGATGCAGCTTCCCATGCTTTCAACATCCCTCTGTTCCAAAACAAGGAACCATCCCCTTTTACAATTCTTACATCATGAAACTTATCTCTTACGGCTTCGATAGTCCCATCAGTACATCCATCGTCGGTCATAAATACAGATAGAGAATATATTAATTGGGATTCTTGGGAATAAAGACATGATAGACATCTAAGGGTTTCATTTTTCCTATTATGCACAGTTAGCAAGACGGCAACAGATACAGATTTTTCCATCATATTATTTTAATTACGTTTTTTGATGAATTTTGCAGGATTGCCCCCCCATATCTCATTATCTGGAATATCTTTAGTAACAATAGAGCCGGCTCCTACTATCGAATTATCACCGATAGATATATTCTTGCATATCACAGAATTTGCCCCTATGAAACAGGCATGCCCGATTTTGACCTTTCCAGTAATAAATGTGAATCCTTTTTGTGGCAATTCTGGAGAAAGGTAATGAGAAAGTATGACAACTCCTGTAGCCAAAGTTGTCCAGTTTCCTATTTCTATACCATCCGGATTGAGATGGTCCAGCCTCACATTTTCTCCGACAAATAGATGTGGTTTTTCACCATTGGGAACTCGAAGCCTGACACCAGCCATTACTGCAAACCTGCCCCTTAACGTACCCGCCATTGGCAAGCGCATTAAAGTCATACAAATCAAAGTCTTCAATTTGTTGATCATTATAATGTAATTATTAATATATTTATTAGGATACTAACCCTCAATCCAATCGCAAATATCTTCATCTGTCATATACCGGAATTGGGGAGTCAGACACATTCCAATCATTAACCAGAGGAAGAAATAATTCGTATTGAAATTGGTAAACTCTTCTACAAAAAAATAATCCCACCTAAAAATTATAAACAAGCCAAGCATCCTTGATAAAATATTATCCGAGTCATTGATAGCTTTATACGAAGCATAAAAGAATATAATCCAATACAATAAAAGTCCTATTATTCCGGAATACAATAACGTGTTAAGTGCTCCTACTTCGGATGCATATCTATTGGCACCAAAAAGAGCGTTTTTAAAAGCTTTGGTATAATATTTACCACAGCCTCCTTCTCCAAATAAGAAAGTACCTTTCTTTTCCATAGACGAAAGACATTCTTCATAAAGAAATGTCCGAGTATCTACAGCTAAATTTTCTTTCTCACCGACTGTATTTTCTACTTCCAAACCAGAACCTAGATAAGATTTCATATCGAAAATATTGAAAGTGCCAGACAATGCAAGAAAAACCAATACAAACGGCAAAACAGACAGGACTTTCTGAATTGCAGAAATCATACGTTGATGCCGACCAATCCACCAGAAGGATAAGCTAAGAGCAACAGCTACGGACACTCGGATAAGATTTGATCTCGCCATTAAATCTGCTGGAACAAGAAAGGCGATAAGGATAATTATAAAAAGACGTTTACGTATAGGCAGGTATTTATAAACAAGAATAAAGAAATAGAGTGGTGTCCACAGATATATTATTTTAGATGGAAGCCCTACAATTATAAGTAATAGGAATGCTACGATAAAATACCACTTCCGAATAAAATCAAGCAAATCTTTTATAGCATACAATTTATATCCCAAGAAAGCAATTGATGGAATTAGAAGGGCTGGAGCATTGGTGAAAATCAATATTTTCCAATCCCAATAATTATTCGCATAAAAAGCTCCCCGAATAATTGTTACTATATTCCAACCCACCAATAATAGAAGCCAATTTCTACAATCAACTGTGATTTCATTATCCTTATCTTTAAGCGCAAGTTTTATTATTAGCCATAGACCGAGCAATATGAATGCAAGGGAAACATAGGTGGAAAATGAAAGTTTGAGCCTAAAAAAAGTGACATTGAAAAATTCAGCGATTGCCGTACAACAAAATATAAATATCAATATCTTGCCATCCGTGGACTTATAATGGTCTTCATATCCCTGTGTCAGATAATCCATTGCCTGCTTATTTGTATAATTCAAATATTTTGACTACATTTTTATCCAAGTCGAACTTTGAATAGACAAAATGCTTTCCTTTTTTTTGCAGTTCAGACTTTTGTTCATTATTTTGAAACAGGCTAACTACAGTTTTTGCAAGTATCTCATGGCTTTCTGGTATCAATATCGAGCATTTACTAAAAGTACGAAGTCCAGGTACATCATATAAAACTGCTGGTATCTCACAACCCAATGCTTCAATTGTAGTTAGTGAAATTCCCTCAAATTTGCTTGTCATGACATAAATGTCTGAAGCTATTAAGTATCTCCGAACATCGGTTTGATTTCCTTCAAACCTGATATGAGAAACAACGCCAAGTTCTTCCGCCAATTTTTTTTCATCATTCAGGGCATATCCATCTCCAAGGTGGAGATATATTGTTTCCGGAAAAGATTTTAGGATTAGCGGTAACGCCTTGATAATTTCTTGGTGCCTCTTAATTCCACTACACCCTCCTACGGAGATGATTACCAAAGCATTTTGAGAAATGCCAAGTGTTTTTCTAATAACTTCTTTCTCACCTTTGCTTGCTGGCCTGAATCTGTTTTTTCCATACCAATTATAAACCAAGGTTGTGTGGTTATGGAATGTTTTAAGCTCGTTTCGGTAAACATCATCACTGATAGACTGAAAACGGCAACCGAAAATATTTTTCGATGACCAACGCAGAAATATCTGATATGGGAGAGAGAACCATCTTATTGGAAATGTATTATGAAAAGTATAAACACTTTTTATTCCAGTCCGCCATGCACAATAAGAAGCGCCCCATTTCAAATTTGATGCATGGATATGCACCACATCTATCTGTTCTTTTCTTAGAAAGTCAATCAGTTTATTATAGAATTTAAATCTCCCGACCACGCTTTGAGGATAGGGCATGTGGATTACTTTGTAGCCTGATTTAGCGAAAAACGGAGCATATTCACCCAAAGTCTGGTTAGTATTTATTACATACAGACTACATCCCAAACTTTTCAACTTCTCGGCTGCATCCACATACATTATTTCAGCCCCGGAAAACTTTAACTCATTTAATATATGAACTACTTTCATTGTTTTATAAAATTTCTTTCCCACATAATTGATCCTTTGATTTTTTTCGCTGGAACGCCAACGTAAAGACTATACGGCTCAACATCATGAGTCACGACTGACTTCATTCCAATGACTGAACCTTGGCCGACCTTTACACCTTTGAGTACAGAAGCACTTTTACCTATCCACACATGGTCAGCAATAAGTATTGACGATGAAGTATTCAACAGATTACCAGATTCACGATCCACAATTGGATGAGAATCTGTAGCCCAAACGTCAACATTATCGGCAATCATGCATCTTGCACCAATATTTATACTGTTGCCAATCCCCATACAAACAAAATCTCCGCTCCCTATGGTAGTACCTTCCCCTATTTCAATAGCACAATTTACTCCCCTTATAACAATCTTTGAATTATTTATCATCGTACCTTCCTGTAAAATCAGATGACAATTATCTCCATCGATGACTATCTGACTATTGGTAATGGAACTATTGACAGCACTTACGTAGCTATTGTTCCCTCTGATTTTCATACTATTTCTTATTATGGTTGCATCAGAGATTACAATCTCTGATGTTTTAGATACGGAAATAGTTGTTTTCAAAAACAACACCTTGTTTATTATGATATTAGATTTTAACCGAATGGGCAAAAGCCACAAACTCGATAATACTTTTTTCAGCCAATCCATATATGCATTTTATCACCAATAACATCCTCCTTCAACTGCGATTGAACTTTTAGGGGTATCCGTACTATCAGGCCTCACCCAATATTCATTAATCAGTGAAGAATAACTACCCTGTGGAATCCGCCATTCCTTGACACCATACATCGGATCTTCCCATCGTTTACCTTTAATTCCAAACAGAAGCTGCAATGCACCTCCTAAATGGATTGCTTGCTTACCACGACGCTTGACATGAGCAGCGAGAGGCAAACCATAAGCCCCACAACCGATAAGACAGACATCATAGTCTCGCTTATCAATTTCGTTCTCCATCCATCGCAGTGCTTCAAACCAGTCAGAAAACCGAGAATCACCTTCACCCAATGACTGGACAGCCTTGATCACATCAAGAGTGGCGAAATCGGGTAATATATCCGGGTTATCGAATAACAATCCTTTTCGCTTGTACTGAGCCTTGATTGTTGTATCAAAAGGATGAACGACAAGCACCTTTTTGCCATTTAGGGCTTTTGTCCACGGCACTGAACTCCAAAAAGGTTCAATACATCTAAGATGAACCAATTCGGGTTCTTCAAGATATGGCAATATTTTTCTCTCGCCATAAGTCCAACATCCAAGGATGTCAATCAAATGTGAATCATCAAGTATCATTTGGCAGAATTGCGCGATTTTTTCCGGAGTAGGCGGAAAAAAACCACTCCAACGTTGCATCTGATTGATCAGAGACTCCGACCACCACCATTGCAGACCATCATGAAATATATATGAGACCGGATTCTTTTTTTTTCGTTTGACACCTAAATAGTTAACTACAGTAGCGAGTTCGGTTGAGCCATAACGAGCCACCATAAATGGCTTTCCGCTCTTTATCCCCTCGTATATTTTGGCTGAGGCGAGATCCGCTCCTGATATATCCGTATCTATTTTAGAAAAAGAATTGTCAGGTATAAGCCTGCATCTGGCTCGCCTAACCAATAATAATGCATTATGGTATAGTGACATATATCTTCTATTTTTTACCAAATAAAATTAATCTCAAATAAGGAATCTCATATATAATACGACCAATGACATAGCTGACCAATGAATGAAGTACGGCTATGGAAAGTATGATAAGGCTCTCAGAAGCGAATGTTACCTGACCATTAAGAACAAAAGTCTTTGCAGGCAAAATCAATACGGGTACAAGATACAGCACAAGGGTGTATTTCCCAATTTCAGAAAAATAAGTAGCTAAGAACTCTGGTAATTGTATTTTTTTGAAAAAATTAAAGAATGTAATACAACTCACAAGTGCTATAACAAATATTAGAAAGAGATTACCGGATTTTCCCAAAGATGAAGCCTCAAATGGATAAATGCACCAGCACATAACAAGTACTAAAGCAGATATGCCATACGCATGATTGGTCGTTAACTTCTTCTCAATATCCACATCTGCCATATATCCTCCTAATAGAAACGTGATTAAATAACTGGCATACCATATTGGGAATACCTGCTTTATAAGTAAACCGAGAATAATGAATAATATAATAAAAATTACCCCAAAGGTGCGTATCTTCTTGGTAATCAAATAGATAAAAAACAAATAATACAGGCAAAAACCAATAGCCATTAACTGGGTAGAAATTCAAAGAAGATACAAATCCATTCAGAGAATTACCACCATCAATCCAAAAACAGATCAAAGTCCATACTACAAATGGTAACATCAGTGTTCTGACCTTATCATATATAAATTTCACAATTCCTTTGCGCTCAAGTTGATGAGTGATTTCATTAACATAGCTACTTATGAAGAAAAAGAATGCCATATGAAATGAATATATTATAATAGATACAGGGTGCTGTGCTCCTTCAACAGTATTGGTCATGAACCTATGTCCAAGAAGAACTAAAAGGATTGCAAATCCTTTCATTATATCTATGTGTTGATTTCTAACTATATGTTTCATGATGATTTTTTAGTTTAACAAATTTCCATAATCATCGGCAAATATCCAGTCGGATGTATTAGGATATAAGTGCCAGAAATTCTTAGGACATACCTTGATTCCGTTTGATATCAAAGCCGGATTATATGAAAATGAAGATTTTGATGTTATGAGCAAATCGGCGAAGACCATGTGTGCGAAACTATCCTGTGGGCTCATGTCAAGACACCAATGGAGATTGTCGAATTTTTCAAATTCTGCATAATCTTTTGGAGATCCTTGAGAAAACAAATATATGTGAATAGCTTTAGGGGTAGTTACCCTTTTTATGATTTGCTGTAAAATTTTCTCATAATAGTCATTCGCAAGAAATCTCATCGCCAAATTAGGATTATTCGGGTCACTCATTATGTCTCCCCGCCTAATATGAATAGCAATATTGTAATTGTTACTATTATATTGAAGACGTTCTTGAAGTCGATGACTGGAGCAATAAAATTTATCTTTTATTACATTCATAACGCCGTATTGTGCCTGATAGGACTGATCCTGTTCGGCTACAAAAACCACCTTCTTTCCAATATATGAGGCAATAATCTGTTTTATCAAAGCCAGTGATTCAATATTATTTTCTTCAAATTTTGGCAATCGCCTTACTTTATACCCTTGTTTCACCAAATTATCAAGTAAAACTTCGCCTTTGCCAAATTCAAAGAAATTTTCCCATTTTTCTGAAGAAAATGGTATATGAGCAAAACCTAACTCGAATATTCTTGCGAACCAATAGCCAGCAATCCAATTAGCAAGTTGATGTCCGATGCCAGCTCCTCGATTAGGAATCGCTGCAAAATATTGATTATCAGTATTATACAACATAGGGGGGTGATTTTTATGTGCCAGTATGATAGATATGGCAGAAATGGCATACCCATCTTAGAGGCACTATGAATAAATATTTGTCTCAAACGAAACAAAATATTATATTTCAAAGACTTTTCATACATGACTTACAAAAACAATTATATTCAGACTCCTATGGTTTTCTTTTGTATATATGCGTGCATTAAAGACACACTACCATAAACTCTATCATTTACCACCAACTCTGGGAAAGCCGTGCATCCGCCATATTAATTTAGTCAGCCTTATCCAATTTATCAAAATTAGTCGAGCAAAAGAGCATTCATAGAGCTTCAGTTCAGCCTTGGAAAAAAGCGTGGATTTATATTCGTCCGAGAGCCCACCAAGTAAAGTCCTGACCTGTTGCGCATCGCCGGATTTAAGACTATTCATTAAGACGTGTCTCATCTCATACTTCATAAAAACAGGGAACAATCTATCTCGTTTCTCTGTCCAAAGCCACCTATTCGTAACGACATTTCGAAATAGACAGCCGTCAACCAGACGAACATCACAATTTAGACTTGAAGTAGCCTGTCCTGCAACTCCACCACAATATGCAACAAGAGGTAAACCAATGTAGGAAGTTTGTGTCAATAAGGCGACTTGAAAGATAAAAGTAAAATCTTCGTGGAACTTTTGACCTGCTATAAATCCAAGCGAATTGTCTTCGATAAATCTTTTATTGATTGTTGAAGCACTTATATGCGCATAGACATGCGGATTCTCAAAAAAGTTTATTTTTTCTATCCTCCCGTGGAGTTTGGCGGGAATAAAGTTGAATGAAGAACCGTCGGTGACATTCACAACCTTTCTCCCTCCAAGGATATATTTTGAATCTGGAAATTTAAGGATTGCATTATTGACATATTCCAAATATTGGCTATCCCACAGATCATCGGCATCAAGAAAAGAAATCCATTCTCCACGAGCCTTTTCTATACCAGTATTACGTGCAACACTGACACCTTGATTTTTTTGGGATATTATTCTAATTTGCGAATCCTGATATTTTTCATTTATCAGTTGTACTCCATTATCATTGGAACCATCATCGACAATCACAATCTCGTAATCACGATATGTTTGTCTTAACACGCAATCAAGCGTTTTTTTGATTGTGTGTGCCTTATTATACAAAGGAATTACTACAGAAATCATAATCGTTACTAAGAAAAAACTTCATTCAGAAAACACTCTGAATCCTTGCGTATCACATCCAGTCGTTTATCAATAGATTGCCAATCTATTTCACGTTCTATTACAACAGAAATATGTTCATGACAAATGCATCTATCTTCAAGCCCTAAAGGGCGCAATAAAGAACGCACTCTTTGATTTCCTCCTGAAGCATAAATATCTTCAGATTCTATTACAACAAACTGTTTATGAAAAATCAGAGAAAAAACAGTTGCATGGAAAGAGCCACAAACCACATATTCAGAATCAATAATATATCCTAACCATTCATAAGGGGGTACCACTTTATTTTCAGCAGATTTCAACCTAATACACGTGTCTGGATTTCTAAGATTCACCAATGGTATCTTTTTATTTCTACAGAATGCTACAATTTCTCTACGTTGTTTTGCATCCAGTTGGTTAAGAATATATGAGACCGCAAACCTTTCTCTTTTGGGCTTTACAGCTATATTTTCATATAATACTGGAGAAATAAGCAATGTTGGATCAACACATTGTCTGACAGAGAGTGTGTTTTCGGTTAGACTATTGAGAAATACAGTTGCATTCTCTTCACGACAACTGACATAATTGAAGGAACGGAGATGAGTCTTCAATTCATCGTGTAAATGTATAGGAATGTTACATTGCCCCATACTAACAGCATACGCCACTTTTTTCTTTTTCTCATTGACAAAACTCAATAAATAAGCATAGTTAAGTTTGCGATTGAAGTTCCAAACCTGATCACTTCCGACTATGAAAATATCATACTCTGAGTTCGCCTCGGATAACGTTTTGTTAGAATATTCCACTTTGCTTACATGCAAAACCTTGTTATATTTTCCTCTCATTCCATACAGAGTATAGTTCGCAAAGTCTTTTATTTTTGCAATCGTGTTACTTAGAGTTCGTCCGACAATCCTTTTTACGGTAAATTTTGGGCGACATGAGTAGTTGATAAACTCAATATTATATCCCAGACCCTCAATGTATTCCTGAAGAGCAAACGCCTGAAGCACTGCCCCGACATTCAATGCATCGTGAAACGTTAGTATCCCAATTTTCATTCAGTTTTTCATTAATATGGCGTTTCTACACACCATGATTTTCATATTAATAGAAGTTAACACCAATCAATCTCCAATCAGCCTCCATATCCGATGACTCATGCGTCTTAGCACTCCATTCATATAATGAAGTTCTCTTTTCAAATAAAATCTCCAACCCATAAGTCCATATTTTCTCATCGTTTTTTCAAATCCAAGCCTTGAGTAGGTTTCTTCAAATTTCATCCTTAATGGATGAACTGTGCTTGGATGTTGTAGATTGGGCTGAATGCATTTATCTATTGTTGTTGAGATTAACCATAATTTGTCTTTAATTTCGGAAAAAAGTTTTTCTCCTTTTAAGGTGTTCACTAAAATTAATGACACTCCTTTATCATCTTTGTTAATCTCATTGTCTATTTTTTCCCATCCCCAAAAGTCTGCAAGTGTAATATCTGCCGTTCTCCTTAAATTGGTATAATGACATTCTCCACATGAATGACGAAACATTATATGCTGGTAGAATGTATAAGCCGGTATATATACATATGTATTGTCCAATTGAAAAGATTCTCTGTGAGACCTCCAACCAAATCTAAGTTTATCCCTAAAGTTGACCCCGGTAATTTTTTTCTTTTTTTTCTTTTCGATATATTTAAGGTAATCATCCCATATATTGGGTCCTGGAACACCATGACACACAATATCGCAAACAAAAAGGTTTACACCATTAATTCTTTTTAAAGCAATAAAACTAAGAAGCCCTGCTGTTTGACATGGTGTACCTGAAAAAAGTACCTTTAGACCATTTTTCAAATCTTTTGCTACCTGACAAAATATGTCCCCCATGTAGCTCTGTACATACTTGGAACCACGAAATTCATCTCTTCCGTCTTTTGTATCAGCTCGTTTATGCAAAACACGGAAAGATTTATCGAAACCTGCGCCATAGACAACACCACCTTCATCTAAAACCCAATCGCTTAGAGCAGCAAACACTCCCCCGGACCTACTTTTCTCTATTTCTTGAATATTCAATTGCCTTGCGGCAAACGGCTTCGGTTTGTCAAAGTTGTCGGGGGTTTTATAATTATCGCTAAAAGCACACACCTTTTCGCATAGGCCACAGTTCACGCATTTATCCATATCAACGACAGGATACATAAACCCCATCACATCTGGTTTCATAGTGATTGCAGACTTGCCACAAATTGAAAAACAAGCGGTACAACCAGAACATTTCGCCTTATCAGTTATGCTTATCATACTTTTTGTAACTTTTTTAAACCAGCCTTAACTCTGTCCATAATAAATTGCTTTTCGTTCTTATCACAACCTACAAAAAATATTGTAATGCCTGTCCACATCAGAACAATAAGACTTTCCCATATAAACTTATACAGTGACATATCGACTGACAAAGCAAGAAATTTGACAAGCAATGGTATTGATAAGGACACGATGCAAACCAATAATGATTTCAGACAGACCAATCTAAAAAAGTCCAAAATATCAATTGGCACGATTCTCTTTATCATAATCATTCTCGCAATTAAACAAACAAAAGAGATACATATAGTGATAACCAAAGGGGATATAGGTCCGAAACCACTGTACAGCATAATATAACTTATGGGCAAATTTAACAGTTGAAGTCCACCTACAACAATTTGATAATTTTTAATATTACCCGTTGCCAACATTGCTGTTATTATCGGTTTTGAAATGGACTCTATAAGCATAAATATTAGAATCAGTTGTATGAACACAATTGTATATTCTGGTACTTCCTTTAGCCACAGGTGGACTACGTAGGAGGTATTAAGTAATAAAACTGAAGCCAACATCCATGTCAAAAAAAATGACAATCTCGAACTGTGAAAGATTAATTTGCTCATTTCCAGAAATTTAGATTGCGCATAATATTTCGTAATCTGAGGATTGACAGAAACCATAAAATTGTCTGCTAATTGTGATATTGCATTGCAGACTTGCATACTGATTGCATATGCAGAATTGACAACTGTACCCCAAAAGAGGTTGAGAATTATATTATTTCCTTGATTCCTTAACACACCGGAGGCAGCACCAATAAAATTCCATCCGGCAAATCGGCTCATATCTTTAAATATCTTGGGGTAGAATGTGAGTCGTACGTGACACTCTTCAAAATGTCGTCCGCAATACAAACCATACAGAAATCTTATTATGAGAGATATCATAAAAATTAGGATGGCATATATTACCAGCCGATCATTTGTTATAAATAAGATTAAAAAGGAAACACCAAATTTTAGTGCCACTTCGATTATACTCACATATGCAAATGCCGACATCTTCTCATGAGCAATTATAAGAGCATTATATGGAACACTGATAAGATTGACTGCAAATGTCAGTGTCGAACAGAGTAAGACAATATTTGCGGCCGAAATCCTTTCAGGGATAATATTCATTTTGGTATTTAAAAACCAATACCCTACAGTGCCACATAAAAAGATGATAATCACCGAAAGGCATAATTGTATGCTCAAAGATGTACTAAATATAATTTTCAACTTTTCTTTATCTTTTGTTCCTAATTCAAAAGTCAAAAACCTTGCAATAGCAGCCGAAAGAGAACCTGAAATTAGACTGAACAAAGTAACCATGCCACCTACAACACTGTAGATACCATAATCATTCACTCCTAATGCCACCAGAATGATTCTTGAAATATATAGGTTTGCACCCATAACCAAAATCATTCGGAAATACAGGAACAATGTATTCTTTGCTATTCGCCTATTATTATTGGTTGTCATAACAAGAATGACTAATGCCGATTAAGAATTAGCAATAAATTAAATTAGAATAATAGAAAGGATTATTAATTGCCTGATTAAAAAGTACTGCTTAAGCTATACTCAAATCAATCGCATTGAAAGATGTCACGAGTATATACTTTTGTTGTGCTATCATATAGTTCTGAAGAATATCGATTGGCAATAATCACATTCGAAATTTGCTTGAACTCATCCAAACGATTCACCACTTTACTACCGAAAAAAGTACTCCCGTCTTCCAATGTCGGCTCATAAATAATCACCGTAGCCCCTTTCGCCTTAATACGCTTCATCACACCTTGAATGGACGATTGGCGGAAGTTGTCGCTGTTTGATTTCATAGTCAGGCGGTAGACACCCACAACGCATTTTCTTTCCTCATTAGGATTGAAATCGCCACGATTGTAGTAGTCGTAGTAACCGGCTTTGTTCAATACCCTATCGGCTATGAAATCCTTGCGAGTGCGGTTGCTCTCTACAATGGCCTGTATCAAGTTCTCAGGCACATCCGCATAATTGGCGAGCAACTGTTTGGTGTCTTTGGGCAAGCAGTAACCTCCATAGCCGAATGACGGATTGTTGTAATGTGTGCCGATACGAGGGTCGAGGCTCACACCGTTGATGATGGCCTGTGTATCCAACCCCTTCATCTCGGCGTAGGTATCCAGTTCGTTGAAGTAGCTCACACGCAAAGCCAGATAAGTATTGGCAAAAAGTTTCACGGCCTCGGCTTCGGTCAGACCCATGAAAAGCACATCTATATTTTCTTTTATCGCCCCTTCTTGCAGCAGGGCGGCAAAAGTATGTGCCGCCTCGTCCAAACGGGTATCCCCCTTCGGTCGGCCCACAATGATACGGCTGGGATAGAGGTTGTCATACAAAGCCTTGCTCTCTCGCAGGAACTCCGGAGAGAAGATGACATTTTCCGTAGCAAGCCTTTTTCGTACATTTTCGGTATAGCCAACCGGGATGGTACTCTTGATGACCATGATGGCATTGGGATTAACGCTCTTTACCAGCTCAATGACTTCTTCCACATGCGAGGTGTCGAAATAGTTCTTTCCCGGGTCGTAGTTGGTGGGAGCGGCAATAACCACAAAGTCCGCATCGCGATAAGCTGTCGCACCGTCAAGAGTAGCTGTCAAGTTCAATGGCTTTTCCGCCAAATATTTTTCGATATATTCGTCCTGTATAGGTGATTTCCGCTGATTAATCAGCTCCACCTTCTCGGGAACAACGTCCACGGCTATCACTGGATGATGTTGCGCCAACAATGTGGCAATACTCATCCCGACATAGCCTGTTCCGGCTACGGCAATCTTTATTTGCTTCATATTTTCTATCCTTGATAAATTTAGAATAATTGTCCTTATCAGTGCATAAAATATAATCGTTCAATCTATGAAGATGACAAAAGCCTTTTAATATACTATTCTATAGCTTTTGCATAAATTGATTACAAACATCAAACATTTTTTCTTTTGTCTTATCCAATTGATTTATAAGTTTGTACTGCAAATTTTCTATTATCTTGTTCTTTTCCGTTCTCGTTTCTTTGCCTATTTGTCTCATGTCTTCAAATGTTTGAAATGTAACTCGTTTCAAGATTTCATTGAACTCATATTGCATTTTTTCGATGTTTCTCAGTCTTTCTATACCATTTTGATATTCACTGACTGAGTTCATTTTAAATGAATAAGCATTTTCTTCTATCTTAGAATTAATATCACATTTGAAATGGTTTAGTTGTTCTCTTCTTTCTTTCTCTTCTTCATAACATCCCCTCTTTATCAAGAGTTTTATTATGATAGGTGCTGTATCTACCACCATAATTAGAATTGTCAACAACAAACTGACAAAAGAGATTTTTTTTGCAATTTCTTTTTTTCCAAGGTCGGCATCAGGGTCTTGTTCCCATTTTTTTATATAGCTCATTGCTACTATATTTGAAATGAGATTGTCTTGGCAAAATATGCCGGATATCTCCTTGTTTTGTTCTCTATTATTTTTCACACCATCAACAAGAGTGTTGTGTTCTTGTTGCGACCTGTTTCTAATTCTCTCCAATTCAGAATACTTTATGTTGTAGGAACTGTCTATTGATCGCATTCTTTGTTGGATTTCTTGTTGTTTCTCCTGTATGGATTGATTTATTCTTTCAAGTTCTGCATTTCGTCTTTTTATCTCATTATTCTCATTTTTTTGTATTTCTGTATATTCATGTCTGGCTTTCTCTAATCGATTATTTGTTTCTTCTACTTCTTCTGAATTTACTATTTTTTTCTCTATGTTTGATATTTTGCGTTTAGCTTCTGCTATTCTCGCCAACGAAGAATTGATTAGTTCATCATATCGACTCTTTAGTGATGAATATTGTGCAGTGAGTTGTTCTTTTTCTGTTGATAAAGTTTGCAGTAGAAAATCCTCTTGATATAATTTTTCTGTATCCAACTTTAATATTTCATCTTCTATTGCTTCTAAGCGTTCTCTGCTTTTTTCTGCTTTGTCTAACAAATGTTGATCATCTAATTTGTTTTCATAGTTGACTTGCATTTCTCGCTTTACAATAGGAAGATAATCCTTAAATACGATAATTTCTAAAGGTATGGAAACTGTAAACGATATGATTAGAGTCACAAACAGTCGAAATAGAATTGTAATGATAAATTTAATCATGGATAATATATCATATTTCTTCTTTTTATGTATTGTGGAGAGTAGTCCCCAATCAATACTCAATATGATAAATCCCCAAAATAAAATAAAAACCAAGGGATAAAATGCCGCTTTACCTGAAATATCTGTGACAGAATAAATGGCAAATCCCATGGTAAACATAGATAAAATGGATGTATTCAGCACTCCAATACCCAATACCATGAACTTTTGTTTATCAATGGGGCATGTTTTTAATACATCTATATCTGCTCCACCAATATAACAGATAATTTTTTCTAGTACGTTCACAGTTTATTCTATCGTTATTATAGCTAAATATCATTAGCTAATTTGCTGTTTTTGTGCTTTCTCGCTCATTGCTGCAATGAAACCTTTGCGAGATTCTTCTATCATTTTGAAAAAGAATGCAGCCTCTTGATCCAGATTTTTTCTTAGCATATCATAGTAGAATGCATCTTCTTCATATTGTTTCGCTTCATTTAGTTGCTCTTTTCTCCTTAGTCCAAATTTCCTTATGCTCTCTTGAAAAGTGTTAGACATCTGATTAATCTTCATTTGGGCAAACTCTGTTAATGCGGTTTTTATTTGCATTGCTTGCACACTTCTTTCGCCTTCATATTGTTGTAGCTTGGAGGCTATCAGTCTGTCTCCTGCTATTTTTATTAATTCAATCTGTAGATTGGTATAAGCCTCTAACAATTTTTCATCAGAAGCAAATAGCTTTTTTAGTTTTTCAACATTTAGCCTTTCCCATTCACGTTTGGAAATATGCAAAGAGAAACTGTTCGCTATTTCTGGATGTGTATCCGACTTTTGGGCTATGACATTCAAAAGTTCTTCATTTTCATTTCCGAAGTATTCTTTCATTTGATTTGCAATAATTTGAATGTCATTTTCATCCATATTATGGAATGTAGATAAATATTTTTCTTCCATTGTTGAAATTTTATTATATTTAAAGATTAATGTCACATCTGTAGAAACCGAGATATATTCCCAGATCTTATAAATACATAGTCGGTTTGTAATAATTTTTCCATATATATGGTTTCCTCTAAAATTGTAAGACAGTGGGTGTCACTACCTATCAAGTCGTAGAGGTTATTCTTTAATAACCACTCTGCCTTCTTCTTGACAGTCAATCCGTATGAACCTATTAATGCAAAAAGATTGAGTTGAAACTTCACACCTATGTCTTTTAGGTGTTGGTAATCTGATTCACCCATATAAACATACCGTTCCGGATGGGCAAGGATAGGGTGGTAACCTTTAGCCTTGATGCGGAACAGGATGTTGCTCAATCCCATCGGAGGACTAAAATAAGAGGTTTCTACCAACAGGTGGTTTCCATTCTCGCCCAAAGGCAACAAGTCATTCTTTTCCAAACGCTCCTCAAAGAGATTGTCGAGCATATTTTCAGCCGCAAGATGTAGCGTTATCGGGCCGGTGTAGGTGGCTTGTAGTTCCGCGAAACGCTCCCGGAGGTGTGCCGTGGTATTGGGTATGTCCTCCATGATGTGCGGCGTCAACCACACGGCTTTCACGCCCAGCTCTTCATACAGACGCAGTATCTCCAACGCTTCTTCCACAGTTCGCACCCCGTCGTCCACACCCGGCAGGATGTGTGAGTGCCAGTCGGTAAAACCTTCGAATATACCGCTATCTTTCAATGGTATGCATTTCCTGAACGGCCACACAATGATATAAAGATTTTGTTTGAAAAGGATTTATTGATAACTATTTGATAGACAGCTATTTATGGCTAATTATGTTTTTCGTCGGAGCCGTAATGGTAGCCCGAGCCGTAACCGTAGTGATAACCATAGCGATAGCCGTAACGGTATCCGTAGCGACCACCGCTTCCCTCGGTTCCGTTCAGGATCAGGGACATGTTCTTGTATTTTTTCTCCCCGTAGATTTTCTCCAATTCAGCAAGCATACTCCGTTCAAGCAATCCTGCACGAACCACGAAAATACTACGGTCTGCCAGCTTCTCGATAATCTGCGTGTCGGCTACTAATTCGATGGGCGGACAGTCGATCAGCACATAGTCGTATTGCCCCCTTACGGTATCTATCACCTGCTTCAGGCGTTCATCGAACAATAGTTCCGTTGGGTTGGGAGGAATCGTCCCCACGGGTAGTATATCCATAGATTTTTGCTTCGGATCGGATACGATGATTTCGTTCAGGTTATCGATACGGCCTCCCAAATAGTCGCTCAATCCCTTGGCAGGAGAGTCGATATAGGATGACGCAGATCCGTGGCGGAGGTCACCGTCAATTACCAGCACTTTCTTTTCTTTGATGGCAAAGCTCACGGCGATGTTCATGGTCAGGAACGATTTGCCACTGCCCGGATTGAATGAGGTCACGATGATGACATTCGATGTCTTGTCCTTGCCGGTCATAAACTCCAGATTGGTACGCAATACACGGAACGCCTCGTTGATGATGTCACGGTTGCCCTCCTTGACGACAACGGCCTTGACTTCCTGCGGCTTTTTCCCGAATATTCTTTTCTTCTTTCTTGTAAACAGCGGAATCTCGCCGATGAACGGTACGGTCACACTCTCCAGATCTTTCCTTCCCCGTACACGGGTATTCATATTCTCGCGCATGAAGATAATGACTATCGGAAGGAGCAGCCCCAGAGCAAATGCGACCATAAAGATGTTCTTGCGTACAGGGGATGTCGGCAACATACTGCCGTGCGGTGGAGTGACAATGCGGGTATTATAGGCCGTAAATGCTTGCGAGAGTTCGTTCTCCTCGCGTTTTTGCAGCAGGAACAGGTAAAGAGCCTCCTTTACCTTCTGCTGGCGTTCCACCGAAAGCAGGTATTTGGCCTGTGTAGGGTTGGCCGCTATACGTGATGTTGTCTGTTGCTCCGTCTGCCGTAAACTTTTTATCTGCGAATTCAAGGTTACTATCTGATTGTCGATAGACCTGATTATCGCCCCACGCATGGATGCCAGAGCCTGATCCATATCCACGACCAGCGGATTTTCTGCGCTGCTGTTCGCAACCAGGCTGTTACGCTGCAACAGTTGTTTGTTGTATTCGGCAATCTGCGATTCGATGTTGGCACTCTCTATACCGGAATTGGCCGGAAGCAGTTGGGTACGGTTGGCATCGTTGGCTAAATAGTTCCGGATGTAACGGGTCATGTAAAGCTGGTTGTTCAAGGCCAGGATCTGTGCGTTGGTCGCACTGCTTTGGGCCATGTACATGCTCGATGCCGCCTGCACATCGGGTAACAGGTGTTCTGACTTGTAGGAGGAAATATCCTCGTCCACGTTCCCCAGCTCCTGTTCGATTACTCCCAGACGCTCATTGATGAACATTGAGGTACTGACAGCAATCTGGTTCTTGTCCTTCACCCAGTTCTCGTTATAAACGGAAATCAACATACTCAATATATCTTCCGCCCGCTGTGTAGAGTTATCCTTGAATGCCAGGTCTATAACCGACGCTTTCTCGTTATTCAATGAAACGGACAGATTGGATGAGCAGGAGTTTACAGCGTTATACAAATTGGATTTGCCTACATATAATGTATATGCCTTGCCTTTCACGTAATTGGGTGTTGTATTGATAATGATTTTCCCCAATGGTGTAGGAATGGAGTCGAGCAAGTTTCCCTTTATATCCTTTTCGTCAAGATCCGTCCCGTTACGTATAAAGTCGGATAGGAATAACGTGCCGTCCGGCTGCACTTCCAGCGTGAAACCGGCTGATTCATTTTCAGGCAAGTCATTTATCGTTACATCCACTGGTAATGTCAGTCCATAGGCCACCTGACGGTGGAATTTTCCTGGAACGAAGTAATTCATATCCAAACGCAACCGTTTAACTACCTCAGTCATTAAAGACGGTGACTGAAAGGTGATAAGTTCGTTATTCACATTTGTACCGGATTGGAACAACCCGAACTCCGAGAAGGATTCCAGATCCGAGGAAAACGACTTACCTTTGGAATCTTCTTTGACCAATACCGAAGCGGTACGTGTATAAACGGCAGGGGTACGTAACAGATGAACGGTAGCGGCACCGACCGTTACCACTAAAGACAAGACGAACCACTTCCACCTTGCGAGACACAGATACAACAGATCCTGTATCCGCAGGAAATCATCCTGCTGTCCCGGTTTTATATTCTTTTGATTTATGGCCATATCTGATTTTATATTTATTTCACAATTAACACGGTAATGGTAGTCAGCAGCGAGGCCAACGACATCCAGAAAGAAGCAGAACGGACGTTATTGCCGTTGACAGTCGCCTGCCGTGCTTTCATTGAGTTAGGTTCCACATAAACTATATCGTTCTGCTGTAAATAATACACGGGAGAGGCATAAAGGTCGTATCCTGAATTCAGGTTAACCTGATACAAGGTCTGTTTACCGTTTTCCTCCCGTTGTACCAGCACATTCTCCCGTTTCCCGTAGACGGTAAGGTCTCCGGCCATGCTTAAAGCATCCAAAAGCGTCAGCTTGTCCTTATCGATATTGAAGCGTCCGGGGCTAGCAACCTCACCCAACACGGAAACGGTTAGGTTCATGAACTCAACTGTAACGACAGGGTCTTTCACGAGATTCTTCGAAACCAGTTCCTCTTTTATATACGAGGCGATTTCCTCGCGTGTCATTCCCGCCACATGGATATGCCCCAACACTGGAAAATCGATATCTCCATCCTTGTTGATCGTATATCCTGATATCCCCTGGCTATTGGATGTTCCCGATGTCGTACCGATCTGTCTGGATATGATCGGAAGGTTGAAAAGGTTCATCAACAAGGGGTCCTTGCTGTTGACCAGTATTGAGATCTTGTCTTCGGGACGCACCCGGATTTCCAGCGGGTTCAAGACTTGTTCTGCGGTACCCCGTTTCAGGTCCGTGAAATAAGCGACTTTCGGCGTGGCACATGATCCCAGCAGGAAAGCCACGGTCAATAAGAATAAAATGTATCTGATTTTCATATTTCATTGATTTTTATTTGTTGGTTTTCTGTTCCGATTGAAGTTGTCCGATAGATTTCGTCAGCCTGATGTTGGCAAGAGTCCATATCAGGATATCGCCCAGCACGATCCAGTTCACATTGAGATAAAGGGACAGAAGAATATTGAGCAGTATGAATATTGTTGATACGGAAACAATGATAATCATGGCATTGCGCTGCTTTATTCCGAGAGCAAGCAGCTTATGGTGGATGTGGTTCTTGTCCGGCAGGAACGGGTTCTTCCCGTTGCGTACCCGATGCAGGTAGACCCGGACCACATCGCAGCATGGAACCAGCAAGGGTGAGAAGGCCAGCACCATCGGATGTACATTTCCTGTATTATCGTCTAGACCGCACATGGTCAGTTTGAAACTGAGGAAACAGAGCATCATGCCAACGGTCAAACTGCCTGTGTCACCCATGAAAATCTTCCTTCCGTGCTCGGCGTTCCCGAAAACATTGTAATAGAAGAACGGTACCAACACTCCCAATGTGGCGAACGCCAGTATGGCATAGACATGCTGGTGGAGCATGAAAAAAGTCAGACCGTAAAACAGGCAGGCGACACTGCATAGCCCGGAAGCCAACCCGTCAATGCCGTCGATCAGGTTGATGGCATTGATGATGAAGACCACGATTAAAATGGTCAAAGGATACCCCAGCCATAACGGAACCGCATGAATACCTAGGATGCCGTGCAGGTTATTGATATATATTCCACCGGCGATAAGCATCACGCCACACAGGATCTGAATGACAAACTTGGCACGATAACGGATACCAATTAGGTCATCGGCCATGCCGACCAGATACAGTACCATGATGGAGCAGAAAGCAAAAGCCAAAGGCCGTACATTGTTTCCGATTTCAGACAACATTTCCGAATGCCCCAGTGCCATATTGATTCCCAGTAACAAAGCTATGGTGAAAAACACGACCGGTTTGAACGCGATACCACCCAATCGTGGCACCGCACAATGATGTATCTTCCGTTCATCGGGAAGGTCGAACAGCTGTTTGCGAAAAGCGATTAGCAGAATCTGGGGAATGACGATACTCGCACAGAGAACACAAAGCAAAAATGCCAGTGAACAATTTACAATCCAAAAATACATATATTCAGATATTGTTTTTTATTTGCGTAAAACCGTGAATAAGGATTCCAGACTTTTCCATATCAGGAAATGACTTCAATCAAATCGGGATGAACCTCAGCCGATATCCCCATAATCCCCTCAAGCATCACGACCACCCGGCGGTTGCGTTTCCCTTTTACCCGCATAAACACACCCTTAACTCCATCAAGCTTGCCGCCGTGGATACATACACGGGTACCTTTCCGTACGTCGATTTCATCCGGCTTATAATAGGCCGTATCCTTCTCATACAGGGAAGCTATTTGGATGAAACTGTCCATCTGGTCGTTTGGCACGGTGATATATTCCATACCCGTGCTTTTTTTCCACATGGCGAATTGCAGGAAGTTGTACCGTTTCTTGAATTCGGTGATCTGCGAATGGCTGGCGTGGACGAAAACCAGACTCGGTATGACCGGCACCAGACTTGTCGACTTCACCCCGTGATAGGTCTTTACGGCGTAATGTTTCGGAATGAAATATTCCAGACCGTATTCCTTGTCCTTCAGCCTGTCCTCCGCCATTTTCTCATTCTTGTAGGCGCGCATGACGAACCAGCGGACCTGCTTTTTTTCTTCCACCGTAGAAAAACTCATACCCATATTGCCGGGATTATTTTATAGGTGAGGATATACCCCTAGTTCATGCCAATTCGTATATTGGTATGTATTACAACGGATTACATTTCCTTTATTCATAATATCCACTATCAGTCCCATACTTTTGACAAAGTGTACAGACCTCATTTCCGGGGCTTCTGCCGCTACTTCTCTTGGCAAGAGAAATATCCGGGGATCATATTTTACGTAACTGGTTGACGGACAGATAGAAATACGGAACGGCATTATGGTACTTATCCGACATATGTTAAGCAAATACACTCTGTATGAATGTTTTGGTTAATTTTATCACCCGTTTTCTATTGTTTTTTCAATATTTTACGTAACTTTGCACATTATAATATTTCTCTTGCCAAGAAAACGAGCCGTATGCTCAACAATTTTTATTGTATTACAAAACGCCTTCAAAAATCCATTTTTAAAAACATCCGATTTTAAATTGTCAATAAGAATATCTCCAACGGTATCCTGCCGCTATATTGATAGTTCATGGATCTTTTCTGGTACTTTTCTTTTTAAGAGAAATATCGGGAAGGGATAGTATCTGACAATCAGAATTATATATGAATCCTGAAAGTGATCTGTTCAACAATCATACCGGCATTTGAAACATTTTCCTTTGGAGAAAACAATTTTTTATCATACGGACGGGTACTTTCCCATATTTTGATTATCTTTGCAATGTGTAATATTTCTCTTAAAAAGAGAAGCAGGAACGGCACAGCCTTTTGTCCGGTATTCTGCGTGCCGCATCCGTCTCCGTTATAAGGATTTGAGTATGATGTCATTTGCTTTGTCTACCTGTGAGGTGTCCAGCGAGGCGAGGTAGATTCTGGTTGTGTTTTCCGAATCATGTCCCATCGCCTCGCTGATGGTTGCTAGCGGCACATTCTTGCTTCTGGCAATACTCGCCCATGCATGGCGCGCTACATACATGGTGAGCGGCATACCGAGCCCGAGCCGTTTCCCGAGTTCCTTGAGTTTTCCGTTGATGAAATGCGCTGCGCTCCTGTACTGCCGCACGGCATCCTTGGCCGTATCCCTGATGACCGGAAAAAGGTAGGGGCTGTCATTGTGCCCATACCTGTCCAGGATCTCCTGCATGGGCTTCTCCCATTTAATGGACAGACGCCGGCCGGTCTTCCGCCTGCGGTAGGTCAGCACGCCGCTCTTCAGATCAGCCTTTTTCAGGTAGGCGATGTCGACGAACGACATGCCCCGGGTATAAAAGCTCAGCATGAACATGTCCCTGGCGTATTCCATGCCCGGGGAAAGGCGCAGGTCCAGGTCACGTATCATGCGGACCGCTTTCAATGGAACAGCACGTTTTACGGTCTTGTCTATTCCGGTGTAGACATGCTTGAAAGGGCTGCGCTGTACCGTCAGTTCCCTGTCCACCGCACGGTTGTAGACGGCACGCAGGTTCCGCATGTAATAGGAGGTGCTGTTCGGACATATCCCCTTGTCCTTCAGCCATGCCTCGTATTCCAGCATGAGGGTGGAGCCGATATCCTCCAGCGGGATGTCGCCGTCTCTGCCCCGGAAGTGCGTGAAGCTGTTCAGTACGGTGGTGTACCTCTCGGCGGTGCGCTTCTTGCCGACACGCTCCAGTTCCTCCACGAGCCTCTTTCCGAAGACCATGAAATTATGGCTGTCCTCAGGGGGCGGATTGTGAAAAAGTTCGACAACCCTGCTGGCGGGATAGGTACCGCCGGAACGTTCCAGTCCGGCAATGATACTTTCCAGACGGCGGATGTCTTTTTCCATCCGCTCCTTTAACGCAAGCAGGAGGCTTCTTCTGGCATCACCGGATACCGGCAGTATGATTTCCGACATGCGTCCGTCCCATTCCGAAGGGAACAGCCTGTAGCCGGTGTTTATCTGGCGCGCCACCCTTCCGTGGATGATCTGGAAATAGAGTGTCCCCTCCCTGCCTTCCACGGACGAGGACCTGAATTTGGTTTTGATTGTTGCCATAGTGCAGTCATTTTGAATTAGGATTGTCCAGTTGCTTCCTGATTTCCTGTGCCTCCCTGAACAGCCGGTGCGCCAGACTGTCCTTGTAGGCCGCCATTTCATGATTACGGATGCGGTTCCTGACCGAGTCCTCAAAAGCGGTCACCAGCCTTTCCACACGCCGGATCTTTTCCTCGTCCCGCTCGATGGTGAAATGTTTCTCAAGGAAAGCGATGTCGGGATCATCCCCCGGCAGGCAGATCCTGATGGCTCGGTATTTCAAATCGGCATCCTTCAAAAGCCGGTTCGTTCGGTATTGGTTGCAGTTGGTCCAGACGGAAACGACCAGTGCCAGGATCAGTACCGAAGCTGTCGTTACCACCGCCTTGGATGCGCTTTCCAGACGGTAGGTCACCAGTTTGTGTACCGGTCCCTTTTTCAACAGGATCATTCTCTCATCCAGCCGTCTTACCGTTTCCTTTATCGCCTGGCTGTCCTGTTGCAGGCAGTCCCTTGTCTTTTCCATTTCCCCGGCAAACGTTTCGACAGACAACGGCCTGCCTTCCGACAAACGGACAATATGGCTATGTACCGCTGCAATTTGTGAGCCGATTTTCTCCACTGCGGATTGCTGGCGTTCCAGATGGATTTTCAGTTCCGCAATCCCTTCCGGGGAAATGGTCCGGTTTTCAACTATGGGGCTTGTGCCTTCCACGGGCAGTGCCTCCACTTTCTTCTCGATCCTTTCAAGGCATCCGTAGATGCCTTCCAGATAGTTTTCCTTGTTCTCTTTCATTGACATAAAAATTAACGTTAGACATATGGTTTACAAACTCCTTCTTTTCCTGCGCTTCTTCTTTTTCCGCAGGCGTTCTGCCTCTTTCTCGTCCTCCGTCGGTGCCACCGACGGCATGAACACGCCGCCCGTACCGATGACTTCGACCAGGTTATCAATAACCGTACCATGACTTTGTTCATGGTACGGTTGCTTTTGGGAAACGTCATTTTCCAGGGACGTGACATGGTTATGGTCCAATGCCGCATCCAGCCTTGACCAGCTGAAACTGCGGTCAATCTCACTCCCCTTGAATGACTGGTTATCCTTGATAAAGCAGATGCCCTGCACTTCATTAGTGTTTCCCTTGTACTTGAATTCCATTTCCACGCCCATTTTTAAGAGCTTATTTTGAAATTCCTTCCATGTACTTGCACTCCTCAAAGCTTCCTTAACCGCACGATATATCTCGTATTTCACCTTTTCGGAAGCGTGCAGCTTTTCCGTTTTAACGGCCTGTTTGCCTTCGGAATAGGTAAGCGAATACTTGTCCTTGAGCATTTTTGTCACTTTCTCGTTGCGCCTGAAATCGTTGCTGTCGGAAATCACCTTCCCGTCAAAGTCCACCCGGTTGAAGACGATGTGGCAGTGCGGGTTGTCCGTCCCGTGATGCCTCACCACGATGAACTGCGTGTTCCGTATCCCCATCAGCTCCAGATATTCCTCCGCCAGACTTGCCATGAACGCGTCGGTCAGCCTCGGTGCGTCCTCCGGCTTGAAGCTGAGCGCGATGTGTCCCACCGGTTTCGCCACGTCCGGATTCAGCAGGCATTGCCATCGGAAGCTGCGTGCCGTCTCCTCCGCTGTTCCCAGCAGCACGCCTTCCGAGGCGATGATTTTCGCATCGTCCTTCTGTGTCACGTAGCGTATGCAGCCGCCGAACGAGCGGCCTTTTTTGATCTTTCCTATCATGAGGCTATCCTCCTCCTTCAGGTCTGTAATCATCCATGATCCGCTTCAGCTTTTCCAGCAGCCCCTCTATCAGCAGCCTTGTCCTGTAAAAGCCTGTCTGGTGTGAGAGCTTTGTCAGCTGGTTCAGGTTGTTCGCCATTCCCGCCAGGCTGCGCAGCAGCGCGTTCTCTTCAGGCGTATGCCTTGCCGTCACGGTGGCCGCCAGTGCCGCCTCCCTGATATAGACCGCCAGGCTCCGGCCGGACTTCCCTGCCCTGAACCTGAGAGCCTCGTAGCTGACGGGGGAGAACTTCACTGTCACTCCCTTGGTCAGCTTCCGCGTCCTGCCCAGTGCCGGACGGCCGCGTTTTTTCTTCATCTCATTCACATCCTTTGTCATATGTTTTTTCTTTTTCGTCCGTACTTCTTTCATTCCAAAATCTGCGACCGGCGGGAGTAGATTTGCCCTCCCTGTAACCGCCGGGAGCGGGGAGCAAGGGTTTTCGGGAATCCGGAAACATACCCTTGCTCCCCCCACAGAAAAATCCCCCCGCATTTTCCACATTGAAGCGGGTACACAGGGGACTGTGCATACATCGGGTATACTCCACGCCCGGTAACAGGCTGTCAGATTTTTCTCCACTGCTCGATGTCCTCACGGTAGGCGGCAAGATGCTCCCTGGCAAGGTTCTCCAGCAGTCCGGAAACGCTCATGCCACGCCCACCGAGCCTGCGGACGATGGCGTCCAGTTCGTCCCTCACATCCTCACTGACGAACACCGTCTTGCGGTTCCTAATCTTCGGGACGGTGAGGTATGTTTCTCGGTACTCCTCCAGCGAGGCCCTACGCTGCCTGCCGCTCGTCCTTCTTCTCACGGGGCCTTCCGGTTCCGGCGGGGTGTCCTTTCTTCCCGCTTCCCCGGACACCTCTTCCGCAACGGCCCCGGATGGAATCACCGGTTTCGCATCCGTACCGGCGGATTCTCCCGAACCGGGTTCCATCATGAGCCTTTCCCACCACTCGTCGTGACCGGCTCCGGGACTACGGCCGTTCTTTCTGTCTGCGGTTTCGGATACCGCCATTTTCTTCCCTTTCGTTTTTTCAGTCGGTTCACTTTTCATTGTACATGGATTTTAGATGGTTGATACTGTGGGCACAGTCTACCCGTTTGCCCGATTGTCGGAAGCAAATAAAACGATAATAACAAGTGCTGTGAAACGGACGGGTCCGATTGGCGGGGTTTGCCGTGTTATTCATATTGTTGGATCAGTCTGACGGTGATGACTTCACAAATATACGCACCGGAAATTTCCCACTCTTCGGGAACGGATCTGAACGTCTGTTTACTAAAAGCAAATGAATATTAAAATCCGATTCCCATGACATCTGATGACATATAATGACATCTGATGAAGGGGCGGAACCATATCCGGGAACAATCATTTACTTTGCAGATGAAACAAGTACGCATATGGTGTCAAAGGTAGTCATCCTGTCTTGAAATTCAGGACGTTCCGCCGGGATTCACTAAATTGCGGAACGGAATCCGGATCCGAAAAGAGAATGAAACAGATGTCAAACCTGAAATTACAGTGATTATGGAAATAGTGAACATTGAGGCAAGGACCTTCGAGGCGATGCTCTCGGCCTTCCGGACGTTTGCGGACCGGCTGGACACCCTCTGCCGGCTGTACGGCGACATGGAGGAGAAGAAATGGCTGGACAACCAGGAGGTGTGCCTGCTGCTGAAGGTCAGCCCGAGAACCCTGCAGACCCTCCGTGACAACGGCACGCTGGCATACACACAGATCTGCCACAAGACATATTACAAGCCCGGGGACGTGGAAAGTATCATCCGGATAGTGGAGGAGCGCCGCAAGCGGGCTGAAAGTATGGGAAGGTCGATCTGAAAGGCCATGAAAAACGAATGTCGAACAAAAAAAAGATCAAGTCATGATGAATACCGATAACCGTCTACTCACCCGTGAGAGCAGCGAGCATATAAGAGAGTTCTTCTCTACCGTCGAACGTCTCTCCGTTTCCATGGAGCGTCTCTTTGCCGGCAGGTCACCGGCGATGGCGGGCGAGAACTTCTATACGGACCGCGAACTGGCTGAAAAGCTGAAAGTGAGCCGCCGCAGCCTGCAACAGTACCGTGACAGTGGTCTGCTTGCCTTCACCCGGCTGGGCGGCAAGATACTGTACCGTTCTTCCGACATCGAGAAGCTGCTTGACGGCTGCTACCGGGAGGCGAGAACCAGGCCGGAGGAACTTTAGAAAAGTTCCGTACGGGATCGTGAATGAAGGGGCGGTCGGTTGTCATACCGGTCGCTCCTTCATTTTCTTTCCACCGGATGAACGACTTTAATTTGCTCGTAAAATACTTATACACAGAGTGTTTTTTCTTTATGAATTATGATCCGGTGACAACATTGGCATAACATGGCGGGACATGGAAACATTTTTCCGATATGGCAATAAGATACGGGGATTCCATTATAAAAAAAGACTCTTATTTTATTATGTCATTATGTTATTCTGAAATTGGGGCGGGCCGTTCGTGTACCGGTGGGACGATCCGTTCCCGTAATGGCGGCACATTCCGTACCGGTATCATTATCCTCCGGCAATGCCGTTTCCCGGTCTTTTCGGAGTGACCTTATGCCGGCCGGTGACAACCGCATGTCCGTGTGTAAACATGGCGGCGCATAAAAATAGGCACATCCTCCGGGCTCCTGTCCCGTCGGATGCACCTGTCTCCGTCATGTCATATACAGCCGGACTCCTCCGGCCCATACCTCTATCTGAGTATCGGATTCGAGAGCAGTATCTTGTAATAGGCCACTCCGCCAATCTCTACCGGCATCCTCGCCATCATGAACTGCACGCTCTTCCTCTCCCCCTTCGCCTGCCGCATGAGTCTCTGCACGATAAACCCCGCCGAGAACCTTGCGCATCTTTTATCCTTCCAGACAATGAACCCCTCGCTGTCATCGGCCCGGCAGATGTACCAGTCATCCGTCTCGTCGTCGTGGGCGAAGTTCACCCGTCCGCCGCCGAGGATTCCCAATTCGATTGACATCGTCTTTGACAGATAGACGGTCCCCCTGCTGTCAAGGTTGATGGTCCGCTTTCCCTTGTATGTGACTTCCTGCGGACGGGAGTTTTCCCTGTTGTATACTATCAGTGCCATAACTTTCTTACTTTTCCGTTAAACAATTTTTTCAATACATGAAGCTTTCCACCGCCAGCATCTGACTTCTCCATGCGAAACCGCTGTGGGTACGTACCGCGTCCACTATCCTGCATACTTTCTGCGATATGGCCGATGCCGAGATACCCATGCATTCCGCCAGTGCCTTGAACGAGAACTGCGCCTCATAGAACCTGAGCATGAACATCCGGTACTCCTCGTAGGAGAACTTCTGCCTTACGAAACGCAGTATGTCTCTTACCAGCCGCTCGCACCCGTTCAGGTCGTCCTCGGAAAGGAATTTTGCCTCTTCGCCACATCGGAGGAAGAAATCATCTTCAGGGTGTGCATACCGGTTCTCCCTTTTAATCTTTACCAGGGCCGCCTTTTTGTAGCATCCGATGAAATACGCGTCATAGTCCGTTATGTCCTTTCCGGGAACCAGCACCTGCCTTCTTACGAAAAGGTAGGTGTCATGGAAATTGTCCTCGTCCAGCATTCCGTACCGGTGTAACGTCCCTCTCAACCTGTCATAGGATTTTGTGAACCACTCGTTGAACAGTTTTTCCTTTTCTGCGCTCTTGTCTGCCATAGCCTTATATTTTTTTGAGTTATACATGGCCTACACGGGTAGGCATTCTTATTTCTTGTGCTTCCTCCAGTTTGTTTTTCGGCGGTCTCCGGCAAGGCTTGCCGTGAAAAAATACGCTCACGCGAAGCGTGAGGAAGATTTTTTCACGAGCAACCAGCCCGCAGGGCCGCCTTGCGGGACCGGCCTGAAAAACAACTATTTTTGCCGCAAGAAATGAGGATGACGGATTACTTCCTTCTATCTATTGTCTGTCCGGTGAGAATTTAAAATTCCATGCAGCTTTTCTGTCTTCGGTATGTTTGGAGAAATATTCAAGGATATGAAATGAGAACGGCAATACGTGATATTGCGGAAGGAGCAGATATGGGATTGGAAACAGGAAGCGTGCCCGGGCTTTCATGCAGTTTATACGGCAGTGTTGATTTTGGGGAGGATTACAGGGAAGTAACAGGAAGGTCGGCCGTTCCGGAGAAATTGTATGTGTACGTTGTTCCTTCCGAAATACGGAGTCTTTTAAAATCATGGAAGACCTCATTCGGGAGTGTGTCTCGATATTTGCCTGAGACAAAATTATAAGTCACCTATTCATGGATAAGTATTTGGAATATATCAACGACATGCTACGATGCGATAAAGAGAATCGGAACGGCAGACTGAAACTCGCAATCTGCTGATAATGCGAACTATTCTAAAACAAGTGTGGAAAACTTGAAGACATCCGACGGAAAACCTTGAAAAAAGAAGAACCGGACAAAGTCTCCGCCTTCAAAATAATGCTCTATATTTATGCCACAGGTGCGGCATTACTTGTCATTCCGGATTGGCTGCCCATGAAATCCACCGCCCGCCATCAAGAAAACGGCTGGTGCCATATGGCAGGTAATCGTAGCGACAGCCCGTCTTTGGAACCCGTTGTCACCCTAAAGGATTTTACTGATATATTATTATGTCAGTCCTTTTTCAAATCAAAATACAGCAAACGGGTTTTCAAAGGTTCATCTTGCGGAATATCATAATATTGCTTTTCTATCACGTCTGTTTTATAGAGTGGAACGAAACCGTTTCTTTCATAATACCTGAGAATCTTTTCCTCATTGTATGCATCTACCACGATAAAACGGCAGCCTGTCTTGTTGTCCTCATGACGGAACCAGTCTTTTATGAAAGCCATCAGTTGCCGTCCTACGTGGCTTGATGTACCCTGATATTCCAGGTTGACCCCCAGTCTTCCTATCAGCACGGCCGGATAGCTGCGTCCACGTTTAGGATTTACAATACTGCGTTGCAGCCTATTTTTATCATTGGGGGATATTAATCTGGTCTTGATACTGTCATTGGACAAGGTAAACAAGGCCACAATACGATGCGGGATTTCAGTCGTCACCCAACAATATGTTTTCCCAAGGAGTTCATCCGCATACAGATCGGCATCATTGAGAAAAAAATCATCAAGGTCATTCTCGCCACAAGTGAAAGGAAGGCAATTCCTCCGTACTTCCTTGTTATAGGCAAGCATGACACAATCCTCATATAAAGAAATACCGTCCATTGCTGTTAATTGAACCGGAATGAACGGGATTTCTCCAATACTTTTCGCAACCGTTTCTTTGCCTCCACTGATAACCGGGGTGTTACCTTTGCGGCGTTCTTGTCTGCACTGCGTACGAAATCTTCCGCCGTAACGCCCTCCAAAACCGGAATGTTCTTGATAGTTATAGCCATAATATTATTTTTTGCAAAAATACAACTTTGTTGTTATACAGCCAAATAATAGCCCGTCTTCCACTCTTTTTTCCGGAATGTTCCTCCATATCCGGAAAAGTCTGTGTCACGCCGCCCGTTGCGACAAGCCGTTTCTACCAAGGAAATGGCAGGCAATACCGGCGGACGTGGATATGGGCAAAACAACCCGCATATGCAATGCAGAGGGAGCAGGAGAGCCTTCACCACAGCCGGAGAGGAAAGCGGTCTCATGCCGGGGTACGGCATGAAAAGGGGCTCCCGGACAGTTCTTTTCCTTGTCGCACATGCACTACGTCGGTCGCAGTTTTCGCCTTCTGAATCCTTCTTACGTCCGTCCCTGCGCTTTCGGAGCGTTTTTCTGGCAGAAAATTTCACCATGCGGAAATTTTCTGCCGGAAACCGAAGGGAAAACGCGGAGTCCCGCAGGGACGGACGAACTTTGATGAGGAAGGGGAAAATCGTCCGTTTCATAAATACCATTTCCTCAGATGGCATCGCATATTTCCTTCTCCATCTTTTCCAGCTTATGGGACAGGATTTCCATGTCGCTGCTGATCTTCTGGTTGGTTATTCGGGCATATATCTGGGTGGTTTTCAAATCCGTATGCCCCAAAAGACGGCTTACGGTCTCGATGGGTACACCGTGCGAGAGCAGCACGGTGGTGGCGTTCGTATGCCGGGCCACATGATAGGTCAGCCGTATCTTGAAACCGCACTGTCTGCCAAGTTCCTTCAATATGGTGTTGCATCTGCCGTTGCTCGGTACCGGAAATACATGACCGTCCTTGGACAGCCCCTTATACTTCTCTATGATGCGCTTGGGCACGTCCAGCAGGCGGATGTTGGACTCGGTGTTTGTCTTGCGACGGCGGGTGATGATCCAGAGGTTGCCGTCGAAGAAGGTCTGGAGCCGGTCGGTCGTCAGTGCCTTCACGTCCGCGTATGCCAGTCCGGTGAACACAGAGAAGATGAAGAGGTCGCGTACCAGTTCGCAGGTCCCGCTTTTCACCGGGGTCTCCATCAGTGTCTGTATCTCACGCTCCGTCAGGTAGCCCCGGTCAACGCTCTCGGGGGAATTGATGTACCCGGCGAAGGGGTTGAAGGGAAGCGCACCGCTGTTGCGGGCGATGGAGATGACGTGCTTGAGCCCGATCATGTAACCCCATACGGTATTGGTGCGGCATTTCTTCTCCGTACGCAGGAAATACTCGAAGTTGTTGATGAAGGTCAGGTTGAGTTCCTTCAGGGGGATGTCGTCACGGCGGTATACTTTCGGGACGAACTCGCAAAGGTGCCTGTATATGGTACGGTAGCGGTTGTATGTTCCCTGCACGCGGCTGTGTCCCACTTTCTTGATGAACTCCTCGTTGTGCTGCTCGAAGAGCTTCAGTAGCGTCTCGCGTTTCACGCCCAGCCCGAGGCAGGCGTCCCTCAGCCTGGCGGCGGTGACATAGCCGTCGGACTGCATCAGTTCCTGGTAACGGCGGTTCACGTCCACGCGTATCCGGTCAACCGCCGCATTGATTTTCTGCGCCTCGGCGCTCTTGCCCGTGGCACGTGCCGTTTTCACGTCCCAAAGTTTCGGGGGCACGTCCAGCTTGCAGCTGAACTGCTTGATTTCGCCGTCCACCGTAAGACGGCACATCAGGGGGAGATAGCCGTTGGCTCTCTCGCTGCCCTTCTTCACGTAGAAGAGGATTTTGAAAGTCGATCTGCTCATACTCGTTTTCATACTTTTTTGATCGTTACAAAGTTAATATCAAGCGAGTTGTCCTCAGGTATGAAAAACTGTGCAAATTACTGAAATAGAATCTATTGTGCCGTTTCTTGTTCCTGTTATATCAGTAACGATATGGGAACTGAAGTCTTTCGCAGCTTTTAGCGGACCTCCTTTTTCAGCTTGTGCAGTATTATGAGTTAAACACCTAACTGCTTAATGGACTGCATTCTTGCTGTATTATCATCAACCTTGCTTTTTCTTGCTGCGTTTACTTTATTTCTTTATCATCTTTCCCTTCCTTCCCTCTCTTGGCATACTGGCTTGGGCTCATATTGAAATGTTTCTTGAATACTTCACGGAAATATTTCGCATCACTGAAACCGGTCAGCTCTGAAATCTCGGTGATGGTATGCTTTTGTTCTTTCAGAAGTTGGGCAGCATGTTTCAGTCGAATCAGCCGGATGTAGTCAGCCGGAGCTTGGTCGGTCAGTGCCTTTATCTTATTGTAGAAGCTGGTCCTACTCATATTCAGCAGGTTGCAGAGCACGTCGACGTTGAAGCTTGGGTTGTCCATATTGTCTTCGACGCTCTTTTTGACGGTTGCAATGAATTTCCAGTCCAAGTCGTTGGAGCAGTTGATGCAATCCGTATTGTTCTTCTCGTCGTTCAGGTCCAGGCTGGCATATTTGTGGCGCAACAGTGCCCGGTTAGTCAGCAGGTTGGCAATGTTTGCCCGCAATATACCGATATTGAAGGGTTTCACAATATATTCATCCGCTCCGCTTTGCAGTCCCTCGATGATATTCTTGTCGGTATTCAGTGCTGTGAGCAGGATGATGGGGATATGTGATGTCTCGATGTCGTTCTTCAGGATATGACACAATTCGTCTCCTCTCATTTCCGGCATCATAATGTCTGAAATGACGAGGTTGGGCATATACTCCTTGACAATGGTCAGTGCTTCTTTTCCATTGGAGCATACTTGTATGTTGTATTGTTCAGACAATGTTCTGCGCAGATATTCCCTTAATTCGTCATTGTCCTCTACAATAAGAATTTTCTGGTGGTTACTGTTGTTTTGTGACTGTTGTTGCGTCTTGTCGTAGATTCCACTGGAAGCAGGGGATGATGTAGTAGAGGCATTGATAGGCACTCCGGAAGCCGAATAAACAATCCGTTCGTTTTTGGGTTGAGGGCGTTGGATTGCTTTGCGGAAATGCTTGTTCCCTTTGGGGAACGTTATTTTGATGCAAGAGCCTTTCCCTTCCATGCTGCTGAAGTTGAGCTTTCCTTTATGTAAGCGTACAAGTTTCCCTACCAGAAGTAGTCCGATGCCGCTGCCGGTAACTTTGGAATTGATAGCATTACTGCCACGGAAATGCATCTTGAACAGCTTTTTCTGTTCTGAAGCCGGAATTCCGATACCGGTATCTTTCACCTCAATACTCCAGGTATCTTCTGTCTCGGAAGTAAAGACATGTACATTGCCGCCGTCCGGTGTATATTTCAGTGCGTTGGATATGATATTTTTCAAAATGGAATCCATCTTGTCCTTATCTAACCATACGTTCAGATAACGGAAGCTGCTTTCGTAGGTTAGGTTGATGTGTTTTATGTTTGCGTATGAACGGAAAGCATCGATCGTCTCTTCCATATATGTGCTCAGTTCGTATTCGGATACGTATAGACTTCCGGAATAGGTGTCTGCGCGTTCGAAATTAATAAGGTTGGTGGTCAGGCGCAACAAGGCATTTACGTTTCGCAGGGCTGTATTGATGTTGCTCTGTCCGCTGGAAGTCAGTTGCTCGCGTTCGGTGATTTCTTCCAAGGGTGCTTTGATGAGCGTCAGTGGAGTACGTATATCATGCGCCGTATTGACGAAGAAGCGTATTTTCTCATCGGATTCTTTCCGCTGTTTTCTCAAGACTATTATTCGTAGAGTGATGCTTGCAATGGATATGATAATCACTGCATAGAGTATCAGCGCCCAGAAACTGAGCCAGAGGGGTTGCTCGATAATGATGTCCATACTGCGTTCCTCCAGGACAATACGACGGTCTTCGTTGGAGATGGCACGTACGCGGAGGGTATAGTTGCCCGGACTCAGGTTGGTAAAACGGATGACGTTTTCCTCTCCCGGACGGCTCCAACCCTCATAGAAGCCTTCCAGTTTCCAGGAGTACAGAATTAGGGAAGGATAGTCATAGTTGATGTCTGAGACCTGCAATGAGAAGATGTTCTGGTTGTACTTCAAACGCAAGGTTTTTGTCTCGTCAATATCCAGAATAAGTGGAGAACCTTCATCCTTGGGATAAACGGTCTGATAGAATACCCGCAGGTCACTGAATACCATTTTGAACTTATAGTCGCGAGGCAGGATCATGTCTTTGTTGAATTCTATGGCTCCATCCGTACTGCCGAAAATGAAATTGCCGTTTTTCCTCAAGGTGCCTGAGGCTGCGTTGAAATGGTCAGACTTCAGTCCTTGTTCTTTGGTCCAGTTATGGAATGTCTCTTCGACAGGATAGAAGGTGGACAGACCGTGTTCTGTACTCAGAAAGATATTTCCTTTACCATCAGACAATAGTGTATAGATATTATTGGAAATCAAGGCGCAGTTGTCTCTATGATAATGTCTGAATGTGTTTTTGGTCGTATCATATACCAGTAAACCGGCATTGTTGGTACCGATATACAGCATTCCGTCGGAAGCTTGGCATAGGGAGTAGATGTAGTAGGATTCTACCGGCATCTGGATATAGGTATACTTACCGGTTGCTTTTTCCAACAGGTACAAGCCGGTGGAAGTGCCTATCCACATATGTGTGGAGTCTTTCTCTATGATGGCAGTGATACCATTCAAGCCCGGGAAATGGCGTATATTTTTTCTGGAATAATCTATTTCTTTTAAGTTATAATACCCTCCGGACCAGATGTTTCCTGAAGAATCTTTCATAATGGAACGGATATACTTGTCCGGCCGGATATTCAGATTACTGAATAAAGACGGAGTAAAGAACTCTGTGGACAGTAGTTTCTTGTTGATCTGGTAGATGCCGGAACTATATCCTCCGGCCCAGATGATGCCGGGCTCCACTTCGCACAATGAGATGAAGATATGGTTTTTACTATGGCTTGCGGTGTCGAAACTGCTGAGAAAAGAATGCCATTGTTTCGTCTTGCTATAATAAAGGCTGATGCCGTTATTGGTGGCAAACCATAAATCGCCGTCATGGTCTTCAATGATGGCATTTACCTGGTCATTGATGAGTGACTGTTTATTGCCGATAGAGTGTTTTATCCATTGATAATCGGCATATCGGTTGTTGCGTACAGTTATACCAATGGGATAATTAGCCATCCAGATGCGTTGTTCACTGTCAATGTAGATATCATTGATGGTATTTCCGTTCATTGAGTTGTACCGGTTATAGTCAGCAACAATGTATGGTATAGATTCATAGGTATCGGTATTCATTTTGTAGACACCGGCCCCGTCTGTAGCTATGAGGATTTCATTGTTATTGTAGGCACGGATACAGTTAATACTAACGTCCATCAGTCCGGATGGGATATGCATGACTTTGTGCTCATTCAGGTCATAGGTAAATATTCCCCGTTGGAAAGTACCGATAAAAACCTTGTGAGACGGTTTATGATAGTATAGTTCGTTGATTTGTATCTTCAAGGTGTCCAATTGGTTGCAGGGACTGAGGGTGAGGGTGTTGTTGGCCAGCTCAGCATAATGTATGCCGATGTCGGTCCCGATGAAGAAGTGGGTCGAATCAATCTGTGCGATATCAGTAATTCGTTCTCCTATTTCGTTTTGAATGAATGTCACCTTCTGGGTATTGCTGTCGTACAGATATAGAGCATCTTCATTGCAAAGCCATATTACGCTGTTGGCATCCACAAAACCGTAACTGATAGGGGTTGGACGTCCTTTCACTTCGCTTTCGGGTAGCTTGTATACCAGGACAAAACGGTCGTGTTTTGTATCATAGCGGAACACGCGTCCTTTCTTGCCAATTTCCCATATGGTTCCTTTGGAATCCACATAGAGCCAGTTCAGGTTCATCATGGAATTCACTTCCTCATCTCCATCCATCAGTTTGTACGGCTTGAATTCTTTTCCGTTGTATCGGTCGATGCCGTCGTGGGTAAGAAACCACATGTAACCTTTGGGTCCCTTTTGAATAGCATATACCCGTCTGTTGCTCAAACCGTCTTCCACACCGATGTATTTGTATGTTTGTGCAATGCCTATAATTGGCAATAATAGTAGTATGCAGAAAAAGAAGTACTTTTTCATAATTGTCGAGCGGTTTTTTTGAATGTTGTACTGAGGGAGAGTTGAAAATAAACACAAAAATAATGCTTTTGTTTGAGAAAAGCAAAAAAAGAAAGCGAAGAATAGAAATGTAACAAGCGCGGGATTATTCATAACCCGCGCTTGTTACATTTCTATAAAGAAGGAAGTTCAGCTCATTTTTTATTGGCTTCCACCCACTTGCGTGCATTGACAAATGCTTCTACCCAAGGAGTGATTTGGTCGCTGTTTACGTGGTCTGCGGGGTAGCAACCGTTCTGCCAGGGGAAGATGGCACGTTCCAAGTGGGGCATCATGGCCAGATGACGTCCGTCGGCACTTGCCAATCCGGCTATGGAATAATCTGAGCCGTTGGGGTTGGAAGGGTATTCGTCGTATGAGTATTTCAGCACGACGTTGTATTTGTCCTCGTCGTATGGCAAGGAGAATTTTCCTTCACCGTGAGCTACCCAGATACCCAGTTTGCTGCCACTCAGTGAGCCGAGCATTACGCTGCGGTTGGTGGGGACGGTAACACCGAGGAATCTGGATTCAAACTTGTGTGAGTCATTATGAAGCATCTTGCCGTTTTTCTTGTGCTCGGGATTGATAAGATTAAGTTCCATCATGAGCTGGCAGCCGTTGCAGACACCCAGTGAAAGCGTATCCTCGCGTGCATAATATTTGTCGAGCGCTTCTTTTGCTTTCGGATTGAAGAGGAAAGCACCTGCCCAACCCTTAGCAGAACCAAGAACGTCGGAGTTGGAGAAACCACCGCAGTAAACAATCATGTTTACATCTTCCAGCGTCTCGCGGCCGCTGATAAGGTCGGTCATGGTAACATCCTTCACATCGAAGCCTGCCAGATAGAGTGAGTAGGCCATTTCGCGTTCGCCGTTGGTTCCTTTTTCACGGATGATGGCGGCGCGTATACCTGACGGTGTACGGCGGTCCGGATTAATGCCGTATTGTGAGAACTTGCCTTTGAAGTCCGGCATGAAGGCGAATTCCACCGGTTGCATCTTGTAGTTTTCGAAACGCTTCTTGGCGCAGCCGTTCATGGACTGCTTACGGTCAAGGAGATAAGAAGTAGAGTACCATACATCACGCATATAGTCGATGCCAAACTGATAAGTAACATCGCCTTTTGATACAAGAATATGGCGTTCGTCTGTCGGTTTGCCGAGCTTCACGTAACCTACGCCTGCATCTTCCAGTATTTGCTTTACAGCTTCCTTGTGCTTGTCGCTCACCTGGATAACGATACCCGGGTTCTCTGCAAACAGAATCTTGATAAGGTCTTGCTCCTTGATTTTATCCAGGTTGATTTCCATACCGCCTTCCACATTGGCAAAGCACATTTCAAGCAGTGTAGTGATAAGACCACCGGCGGAAATATCATGTCCGGCAAGAATCAGTCCCTTGTTGACCAGTTCCTGCACGGCAAGGAAAGCATCGCGGAAGTATTCGGCATCCTGCACGCTGGGAACTTCGTCACCTACCTTGCCCAGGGTCTGAGCAAAGGCGGAACCGCCGAGTTTCAGGTTGTCGAAACTGAAGTCTATATGATAAATGGTAGTCTTTTCATTGTTAACCAGCACCGGAGATACGACTTTCTTGACGTCGGAAACTTCTCCACCGGCAGAAACAATTACCGTGCCCGGAGAAATTACTTTGCTGCCGTCGGGGTATTTCTGTGTCATGGAAAGAGAGTCTTTACCGGTCGGTACATTGATTTGCAGGGAACAGCAGAAGTCACTCAAGGCCTTTACTGCCGTGTACAGACGGGCATCTTCACCTTCTTGCGAACGGCAAGGCCACATCCAGTTGGCAGAAAGGGAAACGCTGTCCAGACCTTCGGCAAGCGGTGCCCAAACCAAGTTGGTCAATGCTTCGCTGACGGAAAGAACGGAGCCGGCTGCCGGGTCGGCAAGTGCCGCCTGGGGAGCATGGCCCAGAGAGGTTGCGATACCCTTTTCGCCGCGATAGTCCAAAGCTACCACACCACAATCGCTCAGAGGCAACTGCAATTCACCCTGGCACTGTTGGCGAGCAATTTTGCCTGTTACAGAACGGTCCACCTTGTTTGTTAACCAGTCTTTACAAGCCACAGCTTCCAGTTGGAGCACATTGGTGAGGTATTCGTGTAGTTGGGAAACTTCGTATTGGGGCATTTCGTAGTGACGTTCCACGGTCTTGTCCACCATATAGGTCTTGGGGGAAGAGCCGAACATCTGTTCTACGGCGAGGTCGAACGGACGTACACCGTCAGCTTGCTGGAAGGCAAAGCGATGGTCGCCGGTCGTTTCACCGACTACGTACATCGGGGCACGCTCACGTTCGGCTACCTTGCGTACATGTTCGATGGCCTCTTCCTGAATCAGCAAGCCCATGCGTTCCTGGCTTTCGTTGGCAATGATTTCCTTGGCAGACAGAGTCGTGTCACCGATGGGCAACTTGCTCATGTCAATTAAACCGCCGCATTCCTCTACCAATTCGGACAGACAGTTTACATGTCCGGCAGAGCCGTGGTCGTGGATGGAAACCACCGGATTGGTCTCTTCCTCACAAAGTGCGCGTACCACGTTGTAGGCGCGTTTCTGCATTTCGGCGTTGGCGCGTTGTACAGCATTCAGCTCGATGCCACTGCTGTAGCGTCCGGTATCTACGGAAGATACGGAGCCGCCGCCCAAACCGATGCGATAATTGTCTCCACCGATGACAACCACTTTGTTGCCGGCTTCCGGTGTACCTTTCAAACAGTCACGCTGGGTACCGTAGCCTACGCCTCCGGCAAGCATAATCACTTTGTCGTAACCATAGACTTCATCTTTTTCCTTATGTTCGAAAGTGAGCACGGAACCGCAGATTAGCGGTTGGCCGAATTTGTTCCCGAAATCACTGGCACCATTGGAGGCTTTGATTAGTATTTGTTCGGGAGTTTGATACAGCCATTTGCGTACCGGCAGAATCTCTTCCCAGGGACGTCCTTCTTCCGTACGGGGGTAGGAGGTCATGTAAACGGCTGTTCCGGCAATCGGCCAAGAGCCCTTACCGCCGCCCATACGGTCGCGAATCTCACCGCCCGTACCGGTAGACGCACCGTTGAACGGTTCTACTGTTGTGGGAAAGTTATGTGTTTCCGCTTTCAGGGAGATGACACTCTTGATGTCTTTTACTTGGAAATAGTCGGGCTTGGAGTGGTCTGCCGGAGCAAACTGTTCGATAACCGGACCTTCGGCAAAGGCCACATTGTCTTTGTAGGCAGAGATAATCTTGTTGGGATTCTCTTGTGTGGTCTTCTTTATCATTTGGAAGAGTGAAGATTCCTGTTCCACTCCATCGATGATGAATGTTCCGCCGAAGATTTTGTGACGGCAGTGCTCGGAGTTGATTTGCGCGAAGCCGAATACTTCGGAGTCTGTCAGAGGGCGCCCGAGGTCTTTCTCTACCTTCTTGAGGTAATCCATTTCCTCTTTGGAAAGTGCCAGACCTTCCTTTTCATTGTATGCCTCCAGGTCTTCGATGTGTACAATCGGTTCCGGCTGCCGGTTGGTTGTAAATACATTCTGGTCCAGCCCCTTGTACATACGTTGCAGCATCGGGTCGTGGTCTGCGTTCTCATCTTTTACGGGGAAGTACTCTTCGATGCGTATGATGCCGTCCAGCCCCATATTCTGGGTGATTTCTACGGCGTTTGTACTCCAAGGAGTAATCATCTCACGGCGCGGGCCGACGAAATGTCCTTTCAGGTTGTCTTCACTTTCGGGGGTGGCTTCTCCAAAAAGCCAGCAGAGTTTGTCGCTGTCTGCCTGGGGGAGTTCATGATTACATTCTACGGCAATCACACTCTTGGATGGGGTTCTGAAAAAAAGAATCATAGTTATATTTACGATTTTACGATTTACGATTTTACGATTGAAGTTACTTCTTTGAGTATCTTCATCTTTTCTTCTTGGGGGCAAAGATACGTAAAATCGGTGGGGAGGAGAAAAAAAGGAAAACAAAAAACGCATGCAATTTTACTCGTATGCGTTTTTTGTTCTGTTTCATAAAAACCGGATGTGTGTTATTGTATGACGATTTCATCCGTAAATAAGAATTGCTTCTTCCCTTGTATGGCATGGAAGCGTACATATCGTGTCTCAGTGGGGGTGCCAATCCAGCCGAAATCACGGAATATCACGTCCTTTCCGGCCTCTTCCTCGCTGCAGATATCACTGCCCAGCAGGGTGAAGTTCTTGCCATCAACAGATGCCCATACTTCCACTTTGGCAGGGAGAAATACTTGTGGGGTACGGATTTGCATGAAGTTGGCCATGACCCGATGTATGGCGGTCACTTCGCCCAGGTCGATAATGGCATCCAAATCATTGGGGCAGAAGCCCTGCCATCGTCCGTCCATGTAGCTTTTGCCGCCGCGAAGTCCGTCGAGGAGACCGGCGTCACCGCCGCCTTTGTATACTTCTTTATGCTGATAGTATCTGCCGCCCGGTGCATAGGTTATCTTTTTGCCTATGCCCTTATGGTAGTCGGTGCGCAGGTGAAGGCTTTTTCCGATAGGCTTTTCTCCGTCGAAAAGGCGTGCGGTCAGCAATATGGAGTCTTTTACGGCAAACGGTTTCTTGTATAACTTGGAAGATACAGTCGGTTCGGAGCCGTCCGTTGTGTAGCGGATGTCAATCGGATGTTTTTCGGAGGTGAGGGACAGCATGATTTTTTTCTTGGCATAGTCAACGGTCTGGCTGGTCTGCACTTGTTCCGACAAGGTGAACGGGTTGTACCCTTTCGTCCGGATGTATCGTATTTCGTTGTTGATACGTCTCTTGAAACTCTCCGGATGCTTGTTCTCCATGGGAGTCCAGCCTACTTCTGCCAGAGCGATGATGCGTGGGTATATCATATATTCGGCATGTTCGTAAGTGGGCAGATATTCAGCCCATACATTGCCTTGCACGCCTAATATGTATTTGCAGATATCACTTCCCAATGAATCGGGAGCCGGGTCGTAGGAGTAGGTCTGTCCGATGGGGATGCAGGCGCCAAACGCCAGCGGCTGTGTCTCAGGGTCATCCTGGTAGTGGTCCAGATAGCAGTGGCTCTCCGGTGTCATGATGGCGTAATGCCCCATGCGGGCGGCGGCAATGCCACCCTCCGTACCCCGCCACGACATGACGGTTGCGTTGGGGGCCAGGCCTCCATCCAGTATCTCGTCCCAGCCGATGATTTCACGCCCTTTGTCGTTGAGGTACTTCTCTATGCGGACTATCATATAGCTTTGCAGCTCACTTTCATCTTTGAGCCCTTCTTCCTTCATGCGCTTCTGGCATTTGGGGCATGCCTTCCAGTGGCGTCTGCTGGCTTCATCACCTCCAATATGGATATACCGGGAAGGGAACAGCCGTATCACTTCATCCAGCACATCTTCGAAGAACTTGAAGGTCTCTTCGTTTCCGATACAGACTTCACCGGATGTATAAGGCTTGCCGGTACAGGACAGCTGTGGATAGGCTGCCAGTACTTCTCCCGAGTGTCCCGGCATTTCTATTTCGGGGATAACGGTGACATGCCTCAAGCGGGCATATTCCAGAACCTCACGTACATCCGCTTCCGTATAGTAGCCTCCATAGGCTCCTTCTTCATCCTTCTCGCAGAAGTGATGGTCATATTTCCCCCAATCCTGCAGATTGGCGGCTTTTCTCCAGGCTGCGAATTCTGTCAGGCGGGGATAGCCCGGAATCTCCAGCCGCCATCCGGCACCGTCGGTCAGATGCCAATGCAGGCGGTTGATTTTGTAGGTGGCTACCAGGTCTATTTGTTTCTTGACATAGTCCGTGTTAAAGAAGTGTCTTGAAACATCCAGGTGCAGCCCACGATAGGGGAATCTGGGTTCGTCCTTGATGGTCGTGACTGGCAGTTTCTTCCCGTTACGGGCAAGTTGTGCCAGGGTTTGCAGTCCATAGAAGGCACCTGCAGCGGAGGAGGCCTGAATGTTTACACCTTGTTTGCTGACTGTCAGGTTGTAGCCTTCGGCAGTGATTGGATTATCCGTTGCGTCCGTTATTTCTATCGTTACAAAAGGGTTCTTGTCGACAAGCTTCATGGGGATGGCAAAGTCCGGCAGATAGGCCAGCAGGTCATTCATGTCGGATTTCGCCAGATTGGTCGAGAAGGTTACCGTAGATGGCAGTTCTACTGTTTTTGACGTTGTTTGGGCATACTGCGGATATGGAACCACACCGAGTTCCTTGGGGGCTTCGCATGCCGTCAGTAGTAAGACGGCCATGGAAACGAGTGTTAGAGTTTTTTTTATTCGTTTCATAAGGGGGTATTGTTAAGTTCGGAGGTAAATATACGGAATAATATGTAAAATGGATAATCTTTACTTCTTAAAATCCTTTTCCGTCGAAAAAACGTTAACACTATTCGTTCGTCTCATAAAAAAGTCCGATATTTGCAGCCATGATTCAGATAGAGACCATATTTGACATATTGTGGAAGGGGTTCATTATCGGCGTCATTGTGTCCGCGCCATTGGGTCCTGTAGGAGTATTGTGTATTCAGCGTACTTTGAATAAAGGACGGTGGTATGGTTTCGTAACGGGGATAGGAGCTTCGCTAAGCGATATTGCATATGCTTTGCTGACGGGCTACGGGATGAGTTTCGTTTTTGATTATGTCAACAAGAACATCTTTTACCTGCAACTTTTCGGAAGCATTCTTCTGTTGGCGTTTGGCGTTTATACGTTCCGCAGCAATCCGGTACAGTCCATCCGTCCGGTATCCATCAACAAGGGTTCCTATTTTCATAACTTCATAACGGCGTTTGCCGTCACGCTTTCCAATCCTCTGATTATATTCCTTTTTGTAGGCCTTTTCGCCCGCTTCGCTTTTGTAAGTGAGGGAGTGCTGGTATTCGAGGCCGTTACCGGATACTTGGCCATCGCATTGGGCGCTTTGGCATGGTGGTTTGGCATTACCTTTTTTGTCAATAAAGTCCGTACACAATTCAACTTGCGTGGCATCTGGATGCTGAACCGTATTATCGGGAGCATTGTCATTGTGGTGTCTGTGGTGGGATTGGTGTTTACGCTGATGGGTGAATCGCTGTATTGAGTGGGAAGGTGAAAAATCATAATTCATACATTTTATCGTGAAGATTGCGCAACAACTGAAAGAAAAGAATATAGCCGAATACCTTATATATATGTGGCAGGTGGAGGATTTGCTCCGTGCCAACGGCTGTGACATAGACCGGATACGCCAGAACATCATTTTGCGCTATCCGGAGGAGGAACGGCCTGCGTTGGAAGAATGGTATGGAAATCTGGCAGATATGATGCGTGCGGAAGGCGTAACGGAAAAAGGACATCTGCAAATCAACCGGAATGTCATTCTGAACCTGACGGAGCTGCATGGCGAATTGCTGGCTTCTACGAAATATCCGTTCTATAATGCGGCTTATTTCAAGGCACTGCCTTTTATCGTGGAGCTGCGCCAGAAGAGCGGCCGGAAAGAGGAGCCTGAGGTAGACACTTGTTTCGAGGCGCTTTATGGAGTGCTGCTGTTGCGCTTGCAGAAGAAGGAAATCAGTCAGGGCACGGCAAAGGCTATGGAGGCCATCAGCGGTTTCGTCTCGTTGCTTGCCAACTATTATGACAAGGAGAAGCGGGGAGAATTGGAGTTGATGGATAATTGATAATTATGGAGGAAAATATTGTTCATCGTAACATTCTATATATAAGTGTAACTTTATTAAATGAATATTCTGATAACCGGTGCCAACGGTCAACTTGGCAATGAAATGCGAGTGTTGTCGAAAGAAAACGGACAACATGCTTATTTTTTCACTGACGTGCAGGAATTGGACATTTGCGACGAACAAGCTGTGCACGGGTTTGTGAAGGACAACCGGATAGATGTAATCGTGAATTGCGCCGCTTATACGGCTGTAGACAAGGCGGAAGACAATCAGGAGCTTTGCGACAAGCTGAACCATGTCGCTCCGGGCTATCTGGCTGCCGCTGCCGAAGCTTGCGGTGCTGCATTGATACAAGTGTCTACCGACTATGTTTTTGACGGAACCGGACACACCCCCTATACGGAAGAGGCGGCTACTTGTCCCAATTCAGTATATGGTTTTACCAAACTGGCGGGTGAGCAGGCGGTGATGAAGTATTGCAGCCGTGCCATGATCATCCGTACGGCGTGGCTCTATTCCATTTATGGAAATAATTTTGTGAAGACGATGCTCCGTTTGGGACGCGAGCGCGAGACGCTGGGAGTTGTATTCGACCAGATAGGTACGCCGACATACGCCAATGATTTGGCACGCGCCATTTTTGCGGCTGTCAACCGGGGGATTGTTCCCGGTGTCTATCATTTCAGCAACGAGGGAGTGTGCTCTTGGTATGATTTCACGTTGGCTATCCATCGCCTGGCCGGCATAAAGACCTGCAAGGTAAGCCCGTTGCATACGGATGAGTTTCCTGCCAAGGCGCCGCGTCCGCATTATTCCGTGTTGGACAAGACAAAGATAAAGAAGACATTCGGCATCGATATACCCCATTGGGAGGCGAGCCTTGCCGTCTGCATGAAGAATTTGGAAGAGTGATTATTACTGACTAATTGATATATGGCAAATCAAGAGATAGAAAGAAGAAGAACATTCGCGATTATCGCGCATCCGGATGCCGGTAAGACGTCATTGACCGAGAAGCTGTTGCTTTTTGGTGGACAAATCCAGGTGGCGGGTGCCGTAAAGAGCAATAAGATAAAGAAGACGGCAACGTCGGACTGGATGGATATTGAGAAACAGCGCGGTATTTCTGTTACCACTTCTGTAATGGAGTTCGACTACCACGACTACAAGGTGAATATCCTCGATACTCCGGGTCACCAGGACTTTGCCGAAGATACCTACCGCACACTGACGGCCGTGGATAGCGTTATCATCGTGGTGGACGGTGCGAAAGGTGTGGAAACGCAGACACGCAAGCTGATGGAGGTCTGCCGTATGCGTAATACGCCGGTGATTATCTTCATCAACAAGATGGACCGTGAAGCCAAAGACCCGTTCGACCTGTTGGACGAGCTGGAGGAGGAACTGCACATCCACGTGCGTCCCTTGACGTGGCCTATCGAGAGCGGTGTCCGTTTCAAGGGTGTCTACAATATCTACGAGCATAACCTCAACCTCTACCAGCCCAGCAAGCAGGTAGTGACGGAGAAGGTGGAAGTGGACATCCATACCGAGGAATTGGACAACCGGATTGGTGCCCAGCTGGCCGATAAGCTGCGCGGAGAATTGGAACTGATAGACGGTGTTTACCCCGAATTCGATAAGGAGGAATACTTGAAAGGAGAGCTTGCTCCCGTATTCTTCGGTTCGGCACTGAATAATTTCGGTGTGCAGGAACTGTTGGATTGCTTTGTGGAGATTGCTCCCAGTCCCCGTCCCGTGAAGGCGGAAGAACGTGAGGTGGAGCCGGAAGAACCTAAATTTACCGGATTCATCTTCAAGATAACCGCCAATATCGACCCGAATCACCGTTCATGTATCGCTTTCTGCAAAATCTGCTCCGGGAAGTTTGTACGCAATGCCCCGTACTTGCATGTACGTCATGGCAAGACGATGCGTTTCTCGTCGCCTACGCAGTTCATGGCGCAGCGCAAGACAACTGTCGATGAGGCTTGGGCGGGAGATATTATCGGCCTGCCGGATAACGGTACGTTCAAGATTGGCGATACGCTGACCGAAGGCGAGGCGCTCCACTTCAAGGGACTTCCGAGCTTCTCGCCGGAGATGTTCAAGTACATTGAGAATGCCGACCCGATGAAGCAGAAACAGCTTGCCAAGGGTGTCGACCAGTTGATGGACGAAGGTGTGGCGCAGTTGTTCGTCAACCAGTTCAACGGGCGTAAGATTATCGGTACGGTGGGGCAGTTGCAGTTCGAGGTCATCCAGTATCGTCTGGAGAACGAATACAGTGCGAAGTGCCGTTGGGAGCCGCTCAGTCTGTATAAAGCCTGCTGGATTGAGAGCGATGATGCGGCTGAACTGGAAGCCTTCAAGAAGCGCAAATACCAGTACATGGCGAAAGACCGCGAGGGTAGGGATGTGTTCCTGGCGGACAGCGGATATGTGTTGCAGATGGCGCAGATGGACTTCAAGCATATCAAGTTCCACTTTACGAGCGAGTTCTAAGCTATACGATTTTTGCTGACTCACGGCTATAAATGATGCAAGTCGAAGAAAAAGAGGAGGTACAAAGTAATGAAAAACTTTGTACCTCTTTATTTATTGTGGGAAGAAAGTGTTACCTTTGTTTCTGCAACGATTAATATGCATTGATTATGAAAACTGTTGAAGTAAGCTCGTTCCTTACCGATTTTACACCTTACTTATTATAAACACGAAATTTCAAGATGAAACATACCTTCCTTTTTCTCCTGCTGATTCTCCTTCTGGGGCTGACAGCCTGCTCGAAACCTGCCGATAGAACTTTGGTGTATAGTGTGGTGAAAACCTATCAGGATTTGTATAATGCGGTAACAAAGTAAAATCAGCCAAACACGTAGAGAGGCACATTCTCTCTATGTGTTTATTCTTTCTTTTCACTGGCATAAACTCATAAATGATGTCATATTGCAAAGAATAACTTATAACAATTACCTTGTAGAGATAGGAAGATACAGGTGGCTTCATTATCAGGGGTTTGCGTGTGTCGCTTGTAGAGATTATCACCTTATTCCTCTTATTTAAGCTTTATTTCCCCCCTTCTTCTTGTAGAGATATGGTTTTTGTAATCCTTTGTTTTTGAGTGATTTGTGAAAATCGGTTGTAGATGCCATTTTCTTGTTTTCCCTTGTTTCCCACCCTAACTTTGCAACATCGAATTTGAGAAAAGCAGACGGCTGAATCGTTGAGGCCTCACGATGAAAACTTCTGCTTCTCGGGTGAGACAAGAGAAACAGAATATACCTATTATTAATCATTTAAAACATTACGATTATGGCATTTTTTAAAAGAGTTCAAAAAAAAGTAAACGATTTGTGGTATCCTCAATCAGTAACCTGGGGCAAGGCGGTTACTACCCGTGAAGTGGCAGATGAACTGTCTTTCATTTCTACCGTGACCCGTGGTGACACGTATGCGGTGATGGAGAACTTGGGGCGTGTATTGAGCAATTTCATGGGGCAGGGACGTACTGTGAAGATAGACGGTATAGGCACTTTCTACTATACTGCTACCTCTACCAAAAGAGGGGTGCCGACGGCTGAGGAGGTAAGCGCTTCGCTGATAAACGGAGTACGTGTCCGTTTCCTGCCCGAAGTGGAGCGTAATAGTGGCAATCAGGTGACTACCCGCAGCATGGTGAATACAAAGATTGTTTGGAAAGAGTGGGGTAAGACTTCTACCTCCACCGGTACTACTCCCGGCGACAATACCGGTGGAACCCCCGGCGGCAACGACGGCGACCAGGGTGAGAATCCGTTGGGCTGATTCTCCTTCCTTGAAAGCAATTGATGACTGACACCGTTTTATGCTAAAAGTTTCCTGTACCGCCTCATTGGTTGTGCGGGAAGCTTTACTTTTTAGCATCTTTTATCATTCTTCTCTGCCTTTCTTTAATGGATTATCGCTAATTTCGAGCGATTTTTCGTAAATTCGGCTGAATAACTAATAATTTATAATATGGAAAACTTGAATACAGCACTTTTGCTGATGGTGGTAGGTATGGCAACAGTCTTCGCTATCCTGCTGATTGTTATTAACTTAGGAAAATCTCTTATTGCATTGGTGAATAAATATGCGCCCGAAGAGGTGACACCGGCTAAAGCTGCGGCAAATGGTCCCGCACCTGTCCCCGGTAATATTCTGGCAGCTATCAGTGCAGCCGTAACAGTAGTGACACAAGGTAAGGGTAAAGTTGCTAAGGTAGAAAAAATCTGAAATAATAATCTTATATAAAAACACACCGAATAATTTAGTATGAAAAAGGAAATTAAGTTCAGTTTGGTATTCAGGGACATGTGGCAGAGTGCCGGAAAATATGTACCCCGTGTTGACCAACTGGTGAAAGTAGCTCCCGCCATCATTGAGATGGGTTGTTTTGCGCGCGTGGAAACCAATGGTGGAGGTTTTGAACAAGTAAATCTGCTGTTTGGGGAGAATCCGAATAAAGCCGTGCGCGAGTGGACGAAGCCGTTCCATGAAGCCGGTATCCAGACCCACATGTTGGACCGTGCCCTGAATGGCCTCCGCATGAGTCCCGTGCCCGCCGATGTGCGCAAGCTGTTCTATAAGGTGAAGAAAGCGCAAGGTACGGACATCACGCGTACTTTCTGCGGTCTGAACGATACCCGCAATATCATTCCTTCTATTGGCTATGCACACGATGCCGGAATGATTTCCCAATGCTCGCTCTGCATCACCCATTCACCCATCCATACCGTAGAATACTACACGGAGATGGCACTGAAGCTTATCAAGGCAGGTGCCGACGAAATCTGCATCAAGGATATGGCAGGTATCGGACGTCCGGTTTCTTTGGGCAAGATTGTGGCCAATATCAAGGCGGCGCATCCCGATATTCCTATCCAGTATCATAGTCATGCGGGTCCCGGTTTCAATATGGCAAGTATTCTTGAAGTGTGCGAAGCGGGTTGCGACTATATCGACGTAGGCATGGAGCCGCTTTCCTGGGGTACGGGACATGCCGACTTGCTCAGTGTGCAGGCCATGCTGAAGGATGCAGGCTTCCAGGTGCCCGAAGTCAATATGGAGGCATATATGAAGGTACGCGCACTCATCCAGGAGTTTATGGACGACTTCCTTGGCTTGTACATCAGCCCGCGCAACCGCCTGATGAACTCCCTGCTGATTGGTCCCGGACTGCCGGGTGGCATGATGGGCAGTCTGATGGCAGACTTGGAATCCAATCTGGAGTCCATCAACAAATACAAGGCAAAACGCAACCTGCCCTTCATGAAGCAGGATGAACTGCTCATCAAGTTGTTCAACGAAGTGGCATATGTTTGGCCGCGCGTGGGTTATCCCCCGTTGGTGACTCCGTTCAGCCAGTACGTCAAGAACCTTTCCATGATGAACGTCATTGCTATGGAGAAAGGCAAGGAACGCTGGGGTATGATTGCCGATGACATTTGGGATATGCTGTTGGGCAAGGCAGGTAAGCTGCCGGGTCAGCTGGCTCCCGAAATCATAGAGAAGGCCGAACGCGAAGGACGCAAGTTCTTCACCGGCAATCCGCAGGACAACTATCCCGATGCTCTGGACAAGTACCGCAAGCTGATGAAGGAGAACAAGTGGGAACTGGGCGAGGACGACGAAGAGCTCTTCGAATACGCCATGCACCCGGCTCAATACGAGGCTTACAAGAGTGGCAAGGCCAAGCAGGACTTCCTGGAGGATGTGGAGAAACGCCGTGCCGAACGTGACAAGTCTCCGCTGGACGATGCCAAACCCAAGACGCTCACTGTGCAGGTGGACGGTCAGGCTTACCGCGTGACGGTGGCATACGGTGACATCGACCTGCCCGCTTCGGCCACCGAAAAGGTGACAGCTCCCCCCGTAGGCGAAGGTCAGGACGTTCCGGCTCCGCTCGAAGGCAAGTTCTTCCTGACAAAGAATGCGCAGGAAACCCCGTTGAAAGTGGGTGACAAGGTGAAGAGTGGCGACCTCCTCTGCTATATCGAAGCTATGAAGACATACAATGCCATCCGCGCAGACTTTGATGGAACGGTTGTTGCCATCTGTGTCAATCCGGGTGACTCTGTTTCTGAAGATGATGTATTAATGAAGATAGGATAATGGAAGATATATTTGCAAAACTCTATGATATGACGGCCTTCAGTAACATCATTGCTGATCCGTCGTTCCTCGTGATGTATGCCATCGCTTTCATCCTGCTTTATTTAGGTATCAAGAAACACTATGAACCATTGTTGTTGGTACCCATCGCTTTCGGTGTGCTCATTGCCAACTTTCCCGGCGGCGAGATGGGGGTGATTCAGGCAGATGAAAACGGAATGGTCATGGTAGGCGGGGTGATGAAGAATATTTGGGAGATGCCGTTGCACGAGATTGCGCACGACCTCGGACTGATGAACTTCATTTATTATATGCTGATTAAGACCGGCTTTCTGCCGCCTGTTATCTTTATGGGTGTGGGTGCGCTGACAGACTTCGGTCCGATGCTCCGTAACTTGCGTCTCTCCATATTCGGTGCGGCTGCCCAGTTGGGTATCTTTACCGTATTGCTTTGTGCAGTGTTGATGGGCTTTACTCCGAAAGAAGCAGGCGCATTGGGTATTATCGGTGGTGCCGATGGACCTACGGCTATCTTTACTACCATTAAGCTGGCTCCTCATTTGCTGGGTCCTATTGCCATTGCAGCCTATTCGTACATGGCGTTGGTGCCTGTTATCATTCCGATGGTAGTGAAACTGTTCTGCACCAAGAAGGAACTGATGATTAATATGAAGGAGCAAGAGAAGCTTTATCCTTCAAAGACTGAAATAAAGAACTTGCGTGTGTTGAAGATTATCTTCCCGATTGCAGTGACTACGATTGTTGCCTTGTTTGTGCCCACGGCAGTGCCTTTGATTGGTATGCTGATGTTCGGTAATCTGATTAAGGAAATCGGTGCCGATACAAGCCGTCTGTTTGATGCGGCAGCCAACAGTATTATGAATGCTGCTACTATTTTCCTTGGACTGAGCGTGGGTGCCACCATGACCAGTGAGGCCTTCTTGAACTGGACGACCATTGGTATCGTAATAGGTGGATTCCTTGCATTTGCATTGTCCATTACCGGTGGTATCTTTTTTGTGAAGCTGTTCAACTTGTTCAGCAAAAAGAAGATTAATCCGTTGATTGGTGCTACCGGGCTGAGTGCCGTGCCAATGGCAAGCCGTGTCTGCAATGATATTGCAACGAAGTATGACCCTAAGAACCATGTACTGAATTACTGTATGTCCAGTAATATCTCCGGCGTAATCGGCTCGGCTGTTGCGGCGGGTGTGCTGATTTCATTCCTGGGATAAACGGTCAGTAGGAAAAATATAAAGAAACTCCGGTATGGCTTTGTAAAGCTATGCCGGAGTTTTTTGTATGTTTTTCTTTGAGGGGCATTTCATTCACTAACCACCTTCCAATATTCAGCCATCGCCATCTTCTCCGCCAGATACGCATCAATCAGGTTGGTGTGTGCCTGCGTCCACGAGAGTTGTGCGGACAACACATCTGCCATGCTGGCTTTTCCTTCATTATAAGAGAAGGTGACAAGGCCCAGATTCTCTTCGGCGAGTGTCATATTCTCCCGGGCCGTCTTGACTTGCTGTTCAGTTTCCGTTAGCTTTGTGGTGGCTGCGGAGAGCTCTTCCAGAATATTGTCCGTTACATAGCTTTGTTGCAGCTTCTGTATGCCGATATAGGCTTTCTGTTGGCGGTTTGTCTTGAAGCGGGCTCCCCAACGGAAGATGGGGATGCTGACGTTGACCCCTGCGACGGGAGTATGAGGTACATCCTGCCCCATATAGGCGATTCCCGTATCCCAACCGGTGGCGAGGAACATGCTGACTTGTGGGTTGTAGCGGCTGAGGGCAGCATGTCGTTGCGCTTCACTGCGGGCGATGTTCACGGAGGTACTGGCATATTCTGCCCGGCGGGGCAGCACATCATCCAGGCCCAAAGGGATGATGGGAGCAGTCGGTATATCTATTTCGGCTATGCTGTCTATGGGAGCGTCCGGTTCCGAGCCCATAAGGATATTCAGTTTTTGCAGGGCAAGGGTATGGTTTTGGCGTGCCTTGATGTACTGCAATTCGGCCTCCTTACGCCGGGTGGAAATCATCAGCAAGTCTGTGCGGCTGATGGCACCGTCATCAAAGCGGTCTTGGATGATGTCGTACTGCTGTTGTACAATATCCTGAAAGGTAGCCGCGGCTTTCAGACCGGCACGGGCGGCAGAGGCATTCCAATAGACGGCGTCACTTTGATAGTGTATCTGGTCGAGGGTCAGCTCTGTGGTAAGTTGAGCCAGTGCCTCGTCGGCTTGCGCCACTTTCTTTTGGGCTATTAGGGAACCTCCGGTATAAAGCGGCTGCGTCAAGGTGGCAAGTGCCTGATAGGTATAAGGGCGGTAGTCTCCTTTCGGACTGTTCCATTGGTCCAGATGATTGAGATTGGCGGTACCCTCGGCGGTGATGTCAATCTGGGGCAGGAAACCGGTGGAGGCAATCTTGCGTGCCTCGGTACTGGCGAATGTTTTCAGATGCTGTTGTTTCAGAATCTGGCTGTATGCTTCTACCTTGTCGCGGTATTCTTCGCGGCTCAGATATGCTTGTTGTGCCCCGGCATTCAGTCCGGAGCACAGTAATGATAGAATAAGTATCTTTGTTTTCATCATTCAATTGGTAAACTGTAAATTGTTGAATGTTCTCTCACTTGATTTTATGAATGGCGCAATAAGCTACCGGCAGCACGAATAGAGTCAATGCCGAAGCTATCAGCAAACCGCCCATGATGGTTGCCGCCATGCCACCGAACATGGCATCGAACAATAACGGCAACATTCCCAGGATAGTGGTACCCGATGCCATGGCCACCGGGACAATACGGGTGGTCGTTGCACTGATAACGGCTTCACGCGGTGCTTTTCCGGCAGCGGTTTCCGTATCAATCTGGTCTACCAGCACGATGGCATTCTTGATATTCATTCCAATCAGCCCCAGCAAGCCGAGGATGGAGAAAAAGTCGAATGATTTCCCCAATACCACCAGTCCCAATACAATGCCTATGAAGATGAGCGGCAGCATCAGTAGGATAACAATCGGCTTCCGGTAGCTGCGGAACAGAAACAGCAGGGTGACGAACATAAGGAAGAATGTCAGCGGCAGGTTGGCTGCCAGTGCGGCATTGCTTTCTGCCTGGCTTTCCTGTTCTCCGAAGTATTTCATGGTGTAACCTTCGGGCACTTCAATCTCCTCCTGCACTTGCTTCCATATACGGTTGAAGGCGGCAATGGCATTCACACCGCGGCGTGGGTCGGCCTGCGCCATCATCACCATCTGCCGGTTGTAGTCTTTCACATTGGAGAACTTGTACTGGAAGTCGAACCGGCTGACGACTTGTTCCAGAGTGGTTGTTTCGCGTGCAGTGCCGAATACGGGGAGTGTACGCAAGTCGTTGATGCGGAAAGAGTCGATAGTTTTATCCTTCAACAGAATGGGAAGTACCTGGTCTCCTTCCCTGTATTCTCCAAGTGTCATGCCGTTCGTACCGATCTGGATACTCTGTGCCATGCTTTGACGGGAGATACCCAACGGTTGTGCACGCTCCTGACTGTAAACGGGATGCCATACCGGTATCTTATTGCCCCAGGAGTTGCGCACGTTGATAAGTTCGCCGTCACGGTGCATGATGTCCAGAGCCTTGTTGGTCAACATGACCAGCGTATCCGTGTTATTGCCGATGAACCCGATTTCAATGGCGGCATCTACAGCAGGAGAGAGCTTGAACAACATGGTACGGGTGATGGCATTGGGATAGTTGGCCTTCATGTAGGCATCAAGATTCTCTTCCTGCTTCTTGGTATATTTGCTGTCCGTTACTTCCACCAGGATATTGGCGAAGTTAGGTTTGGGGCCGACGGAAGTGGAGGCCAGATAGTAACGCAACGGTGTGCTGCCGAATGTGACGGATACCCGTTTCACTTCCGGCTGCTGCATCAGATGCGCTTCCACCTTTTTCATTTCGGTTTCTACTTCGCGGATGCTGTACCCGTCCGGATAGAATACATCTGCCCGAAAGTAGGGCTTGTCCAGAGAAGGGAAGAAGTTCTGGGGCATCAGCCCCATGACGATGAGGGAGAGGATGAACAGTGCTGTAATGCTTCCAAGGGTCAACGCCTTCTTGCGTATCAGTGTGCCGAGGATGGAGGCGAATTTATGGTAGAAAGGCTTGTCGTATGGGTCTTTACCACCATCTTTAGCCTTTGCTTTCAGTATGAAGTTGCCGAATGTAGTGGTTTGTGTCAACGCCAGCACCCAACTTAATCCCAGGGAAATGGCCAGCACTACGAATAGCGGTTTCACGATTTCGGCTACGGAAGAGGGAGCCAGATACAGTGGCAGAAACGAACAGATGGCAATGAACGTTGCTCCCAGCAATCCCCATTGGGGACCGGTGGCACCGTCTATCAGCGCTTTCCGGCGGTCGATGCCGCGGGCAATGGCAATTTGGGCATTATCTGTCACCACGATGGCATTGTCCACCAGCATTCCCATGGCTATGATGAATCCGGCGAGGGAGGTCCGGTTCAGACCTACGCCAAGAAACGACATAATGAGCAGTGTGCCTCCGATAGAGAATATAAGGGAAGAGCCAATCAGTACTCCTGCACGCATGCCCATCACCAGCATGATGATTACAATCACAATCAGGATGGATTCTATCAGATTGATGATGAACCCGTTGTTGGCTTCTTGGGCAATCACGTTTTCGGGATACAGACTTTCCAGTTCCAGTCCCACGGGGATGAGGGGCATGAGTTCGGCAAGCCTCCGGTCTACCAGTTCACCGGTTTTTACCACATCCTTTGTCGGGTCGGTGGAGATGCCGATACCGATGGCGCGCTTTCCGTTGACGTGCATGATATTGCCGGGAGGTTCCATGTATCCCTTTTCAATGATGGCGATGTCACCCAGCTTGACTTGTCCGCCGGAGGTAGTGATAACCTGGTTGCGGATATCATCGACAGTCGTGTAGGTACCGTTGGCCACAATGCGTAACTGTTGTTCTCCGGCGCTGATTTCACCCGTATTGATAATCTGGTTCTGCGATTGTAGCAGGCTGGCCAGCTGCTTGGGGTCGATACCCATTCCTGCCAGCTTGTTTACGGAGATGAATATATGGATGACCTCTGTCTGTGTACCGAAAAGGGCTACCTTCATCACACCGTCTGCCGTGATGACTTGTGTCTTGATTCGTTCCGCCCAGTTTCTCATTTCTTCATAAGAGAAACCGTCGTCACCCACCAGGCCGTAATAGATGCCGAAAACGTCTCCAAAATCATCCGAGACGGTCGGTACAGAAGAGCCTGCGGGCAGTTGGGGCTGTATGTTGAGCACTTTACGCCGCAGTTCGTCCCACTTCTGCGGAATGGATGCGGCAGAGAGTGACGGTTGCAGTTCGAAGGTTATCTTGGAGAGTCCGTACATAGACTCTGACTTTATCTTGTAGACGCCGCTCATCGACTGTATTTCTCGGGAGATGGGTTCGGTGACGAGCCGTTCCACTTCTGCCGGCTCCGCTCCCGGGTAGCGTGTCATGATGACTGCCGACTTGATGACGAAAGGTGCGTCTTCCTTCTTTCCCAACCTGCCGAATGATAGTATGCCGCCGATAAGCAGCACAGCCAGAAAGAAGTAGACTATCTTCGTGTTGTCTAATGAATATTTGGCTAGATTCATAATGAATATTTTTTAGATAAATGGGGAATGTAATGTGCCAATGTGATTAATCACATTAGTACCTTTATTGCTTCTCCTTCTGTCAGCTGGTATACTCCGGCCGTCACAACGGTTTCTCCCGGTTCCAACCCTTTAGAGATAAGCAGGTTTGCCTCTCCCGTTGGAGAATAAACGGTCACTTCGCGGCGACTGACTTTATTACCTTCCACCACCCATACATACGTTTTCCGGTTTTCACTGTCGCCAAATACGGCGCTTAACGGTACATTCATCAGCTTTTCTTCCAGAAAGGGAGCGACATCCGATGCTAGCTTTATTTTGCATGTGAATCCCGGTTTTACGTCATAACGTGTACGGTCAAAGTGCGGGTCGTCAATTGTTATTGTCACCGGAATACCCGTCCCTGCTGTGGAGATGTCAAGATACTCTTCCAGTCTGGCATCGAAAGCCTCTGCAGGGTAACTGTCGAACACCACCTTGAACTTTACGTCCTTGGCACGGAGCAGATAGAGATAATCATCCGGTACGGTGAACTTGATTCGTAGCTTCTGTGTATTTACCAGCTGTACAACCCCTTCTCCTGCATTGACACGCTGATAGTTCTCTACCAGCCGTTTTTCGATGGAACCCTCGAAAGGGGCTGTCAGCCGCGTATCCCGCATATTGTTGCCGGACAACTCGTAAGTGGATTTTGCTTTCTGATAGTTGGCTACGCTGATTTCGTATTCCTGCACGGAGATAGCCTGGCGGCCAAGCAGCCGTTTGTTACGTTCCACTTGTGCGGCAGCTGTTTCGTAGGCAGCCTTGTCGGCTGCATATTGCAGGGAGATGTCGCGTGGGTCGATGGCGGCAATCAGTTGCCCCTTTTTTACCCGCTGTCCCTCTACAACCGGGAGGCTGATGATTTGTCCGCTGACGCGGAAGGCAAGTCTCACATATTCCACGGCTTCCACTATTCCGGAGAAGTCTTTGCGGATAACCGACTGTGAACTGATTTGCGCAGTCTTCACCGGTCGGATAAGGGTATTGCTACCCTTTTGTTTTTGCCCGCACTACGTGATGAACAACGTCGTAACCAGGGCGAAAAGAAACATTTTTTTCATTGGTAAACAAGTATATAGTTATTCGTTCAGGTATATATAAAAACATAAAACCGGGAAAACAACCAAATGTTCTCCCGGTTATAGGATAAATGATGATTTAATGTGCCAATGTGCTAATTGGCTGCGCAATGTTTATGCTGCGCTATCACGCCGCAGGTCATTGGCACATTGGCATATTAATTTTCAATTCCGTCCCCCGTTCCAGCGTATATGGGTGTCCGTAGACTTGTATGTCCACTTTGCTGCCTGCTGTAAGCGAGATTTCGATTTCTTTTCCTACCCGTATGTGAAGTGTGTTTTTCAGATAATTCACCTTGAATGAATAGCTGTCCCATTTTTGCGGTATGACAGGGGAGAAACACAACGTCTCCTTCAGCACCTGCATACCTGCAAATCCGCGTACAATGGCCAGCCAGCTGCCGGGCATACTGGTTATGTGCAGACCTTGGTCCGCTTCGTTGTTGTAGTCGTCCAGGTCAAGCCGCGTGGCATGCAGGAAAAGCTGGTAAGCTTTTTCCACTTTGCCGATGCGTGCAGCCAGGATGGAATGGATGTGGGGAGAAAGGGAGGATTCGTGTACGGTCATCGGCTCATAGAACTCGAAATTGCGGCGGACGGTTTCCGTGTCGAAATAGAAATAATAGAGGTAAAGTCCGAGCAACACGTCGCTCTGCTTGATGTAGCAAGAGCGCAGAATGCGGTCCCATGACCAATGTTGGTTGATGGGGCGTTCTTCGGCAGGAATGTTATCTGTACTTTCCAGTACTTTATCCATATAGCCGTCATTTTGGATAAAAATACCCCGTTCCTTGTCTTCCGGCAGATACATGTGTTCGATGATGTCTCTCCACCGGGCACTTTCCTTCACTTGGTCGAGATTGGTGATGCGGCGTATGTGGGCATATTCATCCGGATATTGCTGTGCCACCATTTCCAGAAAACGGAGGGTCATCTTGAGGCACTGTATACAGGCATAGTTAGTGTACCAGTTGTTGTCCACATTGTTTTCGTATTCATCCGGGCCGGTAACCCCCAGTATGACATATTTCTGTTTGGGTTGGGAGAAGGATACCCGTTGGCTCCAGAAACGGCTGACGGCAATCATTACTTCCAGGCCATATTTAGCGATATAGTCCATATTGCCCGTCAGCGCTGCATGCTGAACGATGGCATAGACAATGATATTGTTACGGTGGATTTCCTCGAAGGTTATTTCCCATTCACTGTGGCATTCCTCTCCATTGTTGGTTACCTGCGGAAACAACGCTGCACCGTCCTTGAAACCCAGTTTACGGGCGTTTTCGATGGCTTTGGGAAGCTGGTTGTACCGATATGCCAGCAAGTTCTTTGCAATCTCTTTGGGAGTGGAGAGCAGAAAAAACGGTACACAACACAGTTCCGTGTTCCAATAAGTATTTCCGCCATATTTTTCTCCGGTGAATCCTTTGGGGCCGATGTTTAGGCGCGGATCATCTCCCCGGTAAGTCTGATACAGCTGGAATATGTTGTACCGGATACCTTGTTGCGCTTCCGGATCCCCTTCGATGACGACATCCGTTTCGTCCCAGATTTCCTGCCAGGCCCTTCGATGCTCTTCTACCAGCGTATTCCAGCCTATGCTCTTGGCTTCGCGTGCCTCGGCCACGGAGTGTTCCACCAATTCACTCCGTTCGTGGTAGAGAGAAGAAGCGATGGCGGTGTATTTGATGAGTGTCACGTTGTCTCCGGGTTTCACGTCGGCACCTACGCTGAAACCGGTCTGCTTTTCCTTTTCTATCCGTATGGGGTTGGCAGTGGTTTCCTTGTTGTTTTTGAAGAATTGGTAAGTCATGGCGTAGCACACTTGTGCATCTTCCCGGCGGGTCTGTGTCCAGAGATAGGCACAGCTGCTGGTAGAACCGGAACGCAGTATGTTCCATATTTTCAGGTTTGGCAGATCGGCATCGTCTACTATATTCCCGTCAAGGATGGGCACGAGTGAGATTCTGCCGGTATAGTTGATGGAAGACACGCTGTACTTGATGAGACAGAGGTTGGGTCTTGCCATATTTGTGATATGCTCTACATGGATGCGGAGCTGGTTTCCGCGAGGAGACGTCACCTCCATGTCCCGGTAGGAGATACCTTCCTTCATATCCAGGCGGCGGTTGAAGCTATCGACATCCCAGCCTGCCAAATCGAGTTCCTCATCGATGAGGCGCAGGTTGATGCGGCTCCAGTCGGCAACCTTGGGTATACGGGTGTAATATGGTGGAAATCCGTTCTTCCACCATCCTACGCGGGTTTTGTCCAGGAAAGTGATGCCGGCCACAAATGAACCACGGTAACTGTCACTGCTGTAAGGCTCCTCAAAATACCCCCGTTGTCCGAAACGTCCGTTTCCGAGGCTGAATATACTTTCCGACATCCGTTGACGGTCGGGGTGGAATTGGTCTTCGATGATGTTCCATTCATCGGTCTTGAGGTATTTTTTCATGGCGACGTGTTTTCTGTAGTTATCGCCGTAAAGATACGCAATATGCGGAAATAAAAGAGAAAAGTGAGGACAAAAATAGTGAAAGGGGAAGGGAGGGGATTAAAAAAGATAATATAGCACACAGATGACACAGATAAGGCAGATGAACACGGATAAGTTTGTCTAATAATCCGTATTCATCTGCCTTATCTGTGTCATCTGTGTGCAGAAGTAGGAGCTTGATTCTATTTCTCTCCCTTAGTCTCTTTAATTAAATATACACAGAAAGCACCTATTATCAGCATCACTCCTGCCAATACAAGCATATTGATTTCGGGGGGCAGTACTCCTTTTGGAGTAAACAAGGACAGAATACTGCCGCCCAAAGCTGCCGCAATAATCTGCGGAATACAGATGGTACCATTGAAAAGACCTAAGTAGGTACCCATATGTCCTCCGCTCAGTGCATTGGTCAAGATGGTGAACGGCAGTGCCAGCATGGCAGCCCATGCACAACCTATCAGCAGGAAGGAAATGAACAACATATACGGATTGTGCATAAAATAGGTGGAAATGAAACCTATACCTCCCAGAACAAGACTGAGTGAGTAGACCCGGCGACGGTCCTTGAACATCGGTATGCAGATGGCCCAAAGCACAGAGCCGATGGCTTGTACGGCAAACAGTACGCCTACCCAGTCGGCGGCATTCTGATATTGCAGGCTCTTGGTGTCGAGTACCACTTTGGTGACACCATCTACCAGGTGCTCTACTGTAGGAGCGTCAAAAGCATTGGCAGCGATGCTGCCGTTGGTATAAGTCCACATGAACATAAAAGCAAACCAGCAGAAGAACTGTACCAGTCCGATAGTCCAGAATGCTTTCGGAGCCTTGATGAGCAGCTTCAGCATGTTGGTCTTTTCATGTTCCTCTTCTTCGGTGATGCCGTGATACTCTGCATATTCGGCAGGCGGCATCTCTTTTACTTTGACCGAAGTGTAGATGACGCAGAAGATAAGGATGGCCGCTCCGATGTAGAATGAGTAAATCACCGAGTCGGGGATTACTCCTTGGGGAGCTGTATTGCTGATGCCAATCCATGCAAAGATGAACGGGAAGAGATATCCCACCAGGCTGCCTGCATTGCAGAGAAAACTCTGGATGGAGTAGGCGAGCCCTTTTTGTTTCTCATTCACCATGTCGCCCACCATCATTTTGAAGGGTTGCATGGCCATATTGATGGAGGTGTCGAGGAACATCAGCGATACCAGTCCGAAAATCATGGCTGTACTTACTGCCATGCCGAAGCTTCCGGCATTGGGTAGCAGGCACATGACGAGTACGGCCACCAACGAACCTATAAACAGATAAGGGATGCGCCGCCCGAAGCGTGTCCAGGTCTTGTCACTGGCGGCTCCCACGATGGGTTGTACAATGATACCTGCCAACGGCGGTAATATCCAGAAATAACTCAAATTATGCGGGTCTGCACCCAAAGTGGAAAAGATACGGCTGATGTTTGCACTCTGCAAAGCATATGCAATCTGTACGCCGAGAAAACCAAAGCTGATGTTCCACAGCTTCCAGAAACTTAAATCGGGTTTTACTTTCATGATGGTTTAATATGTTTTATTATTTCGTAGTTCCTCTTATCACCAGATTGGTACGTACTATCTTGTTGTTGCTTTTCTCTTCTCCCTCCAGCTTTCCGGTCAGAATGCTGAAAGCGCTTTTACCTACTTCCTCGCCATGCTGCTCCACGGTAGTCAGCTTCGGGTCGGTGCTTTGGGCAATGGCTCCGTCGGTGAATCCGCAGATGGATACTTCATCGGGAACTTTTACGCCGACCAGTTTGCAGGCATACAGTATGCCCGAAGCTGTCTCGTCGTTGATGGCAAAGAAACCGTCAGGGCGGTTTTCGCTTTCCAGCAGGTCGGGAGTGATGGAGATGGCGCGTTCACGGGTGTCGCACAACAGAATCATGCTGTCGTCCACCGGAATTTTATACTTCTTCATGGCATCCAGGTAGCCGTTCCGGCGATTCCTGGTAATCTCCAGGTGGGGAGCCGCACCATAGAAAAGGATACGCTTGCATCCGGTCTGTATCATGTATTCCACGGCTGCAAAGGAGCCGGCATAGTCGTCCACCACCACTCGCTCGGTTTTCAGCCCCGTACATATACGGTCGTAAAAGACGATGGGAATATCGTTGTTCAGCAGCTCCTGGTAATGGTCGTATTGGAAAGTGTCCTTGGCAAGTGAAGCGATGACTCCGCAGACACGGGCGGCAAGGAACGAATGTACAATTTTCACTTCCTGCTCGTACGATTCGCTGCTCTGCGCCACTATGATATTATATCCGGCATCCGCCGCTGCTTTCTCAATTCCGCTCAATACGCAGGAAAAGAAGTGGTGTACCAGTTGGGGGACAATGACGCCGATGGTATTGCTGCGGCTTGCGCGGAGATTTACGGCAAGTACGTTGGGCTTGTAGTTATGCTCGCGCGCATAGGCATGGACAAGGTCACGTGTTTCCTTGCTGATGTCCGGATTGTCTTTCAGCGCCCTCGACACAGTGGAGGGGGAGACATTCAGCGCCCGGGCAATATCCTTGATGGTAATCTGCGGTTTATTCATGGTATAGTTTTGAGGACAAAGATAAGGTAAACTTCCCTAATCCGATTGCAAAAATAACGTAATAAGGTAAATTGTGCTTATCTGTTGAGGTTTATCGGGTTGTAAGTTTGTGCAAACGATTGCAGATACCCGTATTTTGACAAATTAAGGTGATATATAGTTCTATATTCCCTAAATGCTTATATTTGCAGTACGCAATTAATGATGATAACGCCATGAAACACATGAAGTTTTTGACTTTCTTTTTTTGTATTGCCTTTGCAGTATTTGCATGCAGCAGCAATAATGAGACAGACCCCAATGCTGGTGGACTTCCCGATAAGGAGGAACCTCTGGCTACAGACTTTGCTAAAGGTGCCGACATCAGTTGGGTGACGGAGATGGAACATAAGGGTATGAAATTTTACAATACCTCCGGTGTGGAGACCGATTGTTTCCAGCTGATGAAGGATTTGGGCCTGAATGCGGTTCGACTCAGAGTATGGGTCGACCCCAAAGAACACGATAACTGGTGCAATACGGCCGATTTGGTGACGAAAGCCAAGCGTGCCGCAGAGCTGGGCATGGACGTAATGGTAGACTTCCATTACAGTGACTGGTGGGCCGACCCTGGACAGCAGCATAAGCCTGCTGCATGGAAAGGACTGAACTTGGCCGACTTGAAGAAAGCCGTCGCCGGTCATACTGCCGATGTACTTAATGCGCTGAAAGCGGCAGGAGTTACTCCCAAGTGGGTTCAGGTAGGTAATGAAATCCGTTCGGGGATGCTCTGGGATGAAGATGCTGCATTGAGTGGTGCGTCCTATGATGTGAGGGAATGTGATGTAAAGGGTTCCAACAGCACTTCCGAGAAAGTGAAATACCGTAAGAACTTTGCCAATCTGGCTGCTTTTATCAATGTAGGATACGATGCGGTAAAGTCCGTCTTTGACGATGCTATTGTCATCGTCCATCTGGACAATGGATATGACAACGAATTGTATACCTGGTTCTTTAATGAACTGAAAGCCAATGGCGGTAAGTGGGATATGATAGGCATGTCGCTCTATCCTTACTGGACGATGCTCGAGCACAAGGAATATACAGCTGATAGAACTATCACCGAGTGTATTGCCAATATTAATAGTGTAGCCCGGAAATACAACTGTGATGTGATGGTGGTGGAAACCGGCATGGAGTGTGCCGACGACAAAGGGAATCTGGCAAGTGCTTCCGTGCTGGCAGAAGGGAAACGCCAACTGGCACGTATCCTGAAAGAGTGCAAGGAGAATACCGGCGGACGCTGCAAGGGCGTGTTCTACTGGGAACCGGAATGCAGGCCGAACCAATATCGGCTGGGGGCATTCACTGAAGACGGCCGCCCCACTGTGATAATGGATGCTTTTAAATAATTATATTAACAAAATCTTTTAAAGAAGAATGAGAAAGACAATACTTATCTTTTCCTGCTGCGCTTTTTTTGCCTTGGCGGCAATGGCGCAGCGTACAGAAGCATTGTTGGAAAAGAACTGGAAGTTCACCAAGGGAGATGTTCCCGAAGCAACACAAACAAATTTCGACGACAGTAAGTGGGAAACAGTGACCATTCCTCATGATTGGGCCATCTTTGGTCCGTTCGACCGTAACAACGATTTGCAGGAGGTAGCGGTTACGCAAGACCTTGAAAAGCAAGCTTCCGTAAAGACCGGGCGTACCGGAGGGTTGCCTTATGTGGGTGTCGGTTGGTATCGTACGGCTTTTGATGCTTCTGCAGACAAGCAGGTCACTCTGGTTTTCGATGGTGCTATGAGTGAGGCTCGGGTCTATGTCAATGGGAAAGAAGCTTGTTTCTGGCCTTTCGGATATAACTCTTTTCATTGCGATGTTACCGGTTTGCTGAATGCCGACGGTAAAAACAATGTGCTGGCTGTCCGTCTGGAAAACAGACCCCAGTTCTCCCGTTGGTATCCGGGGGCGGGATTGTATCGCAATGTCCGCCTGGTTACTACGGAACGTGTTCATGTTCCGGTTTGGGGTACACAGCTCACCACACCGCATGTTTCTGCTGAATACGCTTCCGTGCGTCTGCGTACTACAATACGGAATGCCGGTGATGCGGATGTTCGTATTTCTACTGATATTATTGCGCCGGACGGTAAGATAGTAGCCCGTAAGGATAATAGCCGGAAAATTAATCACGGACAGCCATTTGAGCAGAATTTTCTGATAAATGCTCCGTCTCTGTGGTCCCCTGAGACACCTTATTTATATAAGGCAGTATCTAAGATTTATGTAGATGGCAAACAGACTGACGAATATACCACGCGTTTTGGTATCCGCAGCATTGAGATTATAGCTGATAAGGGATTCTTCCTGAATGGTAAGCACCGTAAATTCCAGGGGGTATGCAATCACCACGATTTGGGCCCGTTGGGTGCGGCTGTCAATGTGGCTGCTCTTCGCCGTCAGTTGACATTATTGAAGGATATGGGATGTGATGCAGTCCGTACCTCCCACAATATGCCTACACCCGAATTGGTGGAACTCTGTGACGAGATGGGCTTTATGATGATGTTGGAACCTTTCGATGAATGGGATATTGCCAAATGTGAGAATGGTTATCACCGCTATTTCAACGAATGGGCAGAAAAGGATATGGTAAACATGCTGCATCATTATCGGAACAATCCTTGTGTGGTAATGTGGAGTATAGGAAATGAGGTTCCTACCCAATGTAGTCCCGAGGGCTACAAAGTGGCTTCTTTCCTGCAGGATATTTGCCATCGCGAAGACCCTACACGCCCCGTTACTTGCGGTATGGACCAGGTAACTTGCGTGCTTGCCAACGGGTTTGCGGCAATGATTGATGTACCCGGTCTTAATTATCGGGCTCACCGTTATGTGGAGTCTTATGAGACTCTTCCACAGAATATTGTGCTCGGTTCGGAGACGGCTTCCACTGTAAGTTCTCGTGGTGTCTATAAATTTCCCGTACAGAAGGGTGCCAGTGTGATGTATGATGACCATCAGTGCTCCGGTTATGATGTGGAGTGTTGTTCCTGGTCGAATCTTCCCGATGAGGATTTTGCTTTGGCTGATGATTATGACTGGACAATCGGACAGTTCGTCTGGACGGGCTTTGATTATTTGGGTGAGCCTTCTCCTTATAGTACGGATTCCTGGCCCAGCCACAGCTCCGTTTTCGGTATCATAGACTTGGCAAGCCTCCCCAAAGACCGTTTCTATCTGTACCGCAGCCTATGGAACAAGCAGGCAAATACCTTGCATGTCCTTCCGCACTGGACGTGGCCGGGCAGGGAAGGGGAGAATACTCCGGTTTTTGTTTACACCAGCTATCCCAGTGCCGAACTGTTCGTCAACGGAAAGAGTTATGGCAAACAACGGAAACTTACTGCTGATGAAAGCCGTGCTTTGGAAGGCCGGGACTCCCTTGCTTTGCAGCGTCGCTATCGCTTGATGTGGATGGATGTTCCTTATGAACCGGGCGAAGTGAAAGTGGTGGCTTATGATGCTTCCGGCAAGCCTGCAGAAGAAAAGGTGATTCGTACCGCTGGCAAGCCCCATCATCTGGAGCTGGTTGCCGACCGCACCCGCTTGTCTGCCGATGGTAAGGACCTGGCATATATCACAGTCCGTGTCGTGGATAAGGACGGTAACCTTTGTCCGGCAGACAGCCGCATGGTAAATTTCTCGGTGAAGGGTGCCGGAAAATATCGCGCTGCTGCCAATGGAGATGCTACCAGCCTCGATTTGTTCCATTTGCCCAAGATGCCGGCTTTCAGCGGTCAGCTGACGGCTATTGTGCAGAGTGGCGAGCAAGCCGGTGAGATTGTGTTTGAGGCAAGGGCTAAAGGATTGAAGTCCGGAAAGCTGGTACTTTATACTTCAGAGAAATAAATAGCACTATTTGCTTCCACTCTACCACACCTGCTCTGTACCCCTTTGTTCATCGGTGTTTGAGGTGCGGTGGAAGCAACAGAAAAAGGTGGAAGCAAATTTTGCTTCCACCTCTGTTTTTAGGGCCGATATGATGTTAACTTGTTGTAATGTAACAAGTTAATATCATGTCGACCATTTTGTTAATATCGTGTTAATGGCATATTAATATTGTGCAGACACGTTATTCATATCCTGAAAGTATGTTGCTTGGTTTATACATGCATGGCATTTCTTCAGTAAAAGCTTTGTGTTTCTTTTGTTTTGTCTTGATGTTGTGTAGTGCTTAACGGCCATCATCCGATCTGTTGACGGCCGTTAGGCGATTTGTTGACGGCCGTTGGCAGATTGCTTTACGGCCGTTAGGCGGTGAAAAGTTCTGTGGTTCAGTTGAATAAACATATGCATAGCATGCAGGAATGCCGTATGTGGAGTGTACAGATGCATTGTATGATGGTGCAAAGTAGCCAAAATCAAATGACTTTTTCGTATTGTGCAACTGCATGCAATCGTTTGCATTGTTTGCTCCCCACATTTTACACATTCTTTATACTTTACTAAATTAATAAAGCATATTTTTGTGGCGTCATGCTTTAGGTACTTGAAAGACATTAGAAAGCAAAAGTACGAAATTATTTTTACGAATAATATATATAGGTAATTAATATTGTTAACTTTAATTTATTAAATGCATGAAGCAAGTAAATCCTAGAATCTATCGAACGATTCTTACCCTAGTTTTAGGGCTGTTCTTGTCAGTTGGCGCTTATGCACAGAACATCACCGTGAAAGGTACTGTTACTGATGCGACAGGCGAACCGGTAATCGGTGCAAATGTCTTGGAAAAGGGTACAACTAATGGCGTTATCACCGACATTGATGGTAATTTTCAGTTGCAAACCTCTCGTGGTGCAATACTTCAGGTCTCTTTTGTCGGTTTCTTAACAGCTGAAGTAAAAGCAGCTCCTAATGTGAATGTTATTTTGCAAGAAGACTCCCAGTTACTTAGTGATGTTGTGGTAATTGGTTATGCTACAGGTAGTCAGCGAACTATCTCGGGTGCCGTTCAAAAAGTAGGCCGTGAAGAAATGAATGCAGGTGTAGTGGTTAATCCATTGGCTGCTATCAAGGGCAAAATAGCTGGTGTAAATATTCAAAAAACAGGTGGTGACCCTACAGCTGCCCCCGCTATTCGTGTTCGTGGTACTACTTCTCTGACCGGAGGCAATGACCCTTTGGTTATTATTGACGGTGTGTTTGGCGATTTGAACATGTTGAATGCCATTTCTCCTGCCGATATTGAGAATTTTACAGTATTGAAAGATGCTTCTGAAACAGCTCAGTATGGTTCACGTGGTGCATCAGGAGTAATTGTAGTTACTACTATCAAGGGCAAAAATGGTGTGAAGAGTTTGAGTTACGATGGAAGTTTCGGTATTGAAACTGTTTATAAGAATCTGGATATGTTGAGTGCGAGTCAATATAGAGCTGCTGCTCAAAATTTGGGTATCAGTATCCTGGATAAAGGGTATGATACGAATTTTATAGAAGAAATGCAACAGTCCGGTTATACTCAGAATCATCGTTTGTCTTTCTCAAATGGAAATGAGGATTCCAATTATCGCGCTTCTATTGGCGTTATTGACCAGAAAGGTATTATAAAGAACAATACGATGCGCAATTATACAGCAAAGATTGATGCAATGCAAAATATGTTCAATAATAAATTGAAATTAGAATTCGGCATGTTTGGTTCATTGAAAGAAAACAGATATGTGAATGACTATCAAAAAACATTTTATTCTGCTGCTTCTTATAACCCCACTTTCCCGAATGTGAAGAATCCTGAGACGGGAATGTGGGATGAAAATGCCAATGCTAATGAGGTGCATAATCCGCTAGGTCGTTTGGATATTGATGACCGCGAAACGAATGCATTTATTAATGCGAATGCACGCATTACTTATAGCATTACAGATGATTTGAAATTGAGTGCATTTGGTTCTTATACATACAATGTAAAGGAGAACAAGAAGTACATCCCTACTTCTATTAAAGCAGGGTTGAGTAATCGTGGTGAAGCTTATCGTGGTGACAATAAGTCGCAATCTATGTTGGCGAATATGATGTTGACCTATAAGAAGGCTTTTGGCAAGCATTACATCAATGCTTTAGCTTTGGCTGAAGTTCAAAGGGTAACTAACACAGGTTTTGGAGCTACAGTGAATGGATTTAGTTCTGATGATTTTTTATATAACAATTTGCAAGCAGGTGCAGTGTTAAAATGGGGTAATAACACTTCTTATTATAATAATCCGAGTTTGGCATCTTTCATGGGACGTGTTAATTATTCATATGCCGATAAATACATTGTAACTGTGAACGCCCGTACAGATGGTTCTTCTAAAGTTGGAGCAAACAACAAATGGGCTTTCTTCCCGTCAGCATCTTTGGCTTGGGTGCTTTCTGAAGAAGAATTTATGAAAGATATTGATATTATCAGCAATTTGAAGATTAGAGCTGGTTATGGTCTTGCTGGTAATCAGGATGCTATCAGTTCCTATATGTCTTTGCCTTTGATGAGTCCGAATGGTACAACTACAGTAAATGGCCTTCCTGTAGTAACTATGGGGGTGACCCGCAATTATAATCCGGATTTGAAATGGGAAGTTAAGAAAACTTTTGATGTTGGTTTTGACTTGGGAATGTTTGACGAACGTTTGACTTTGGGTTTTGATTATTATAATTCAAAGACAACCGACCTGCTTTACAATTATGATGTGAAGGTTCCTCCTTTTACCTATCCTACTTTGCTTGCCAATATGGGAGCTATGCGTAACACGGGTATTGAAATATCATTGGGTGGAACTCCTCTGAAAACCAAAGATATGGAGTTGAATATCAACGCTAACATAGCTTTCCAACAGAATAAGTTGCTCTCGTTGAATGGCACATATATGGGTGAAGCTATGACCGCCAAAGAATATATGAATTTGGGTGGCATGAATGGTGCTGGCTTCATTGGTGGCTACAATCAGATTATCTATCAGATGGTGGGGCAGCCGGTGGGTGTATTCTATTTACCTAAATGCGACGGTTTGGTCGATAATGGATTTGGTGACTATACTTACCACATCCAAGACATTGATGGTGTTGAAGGGGTTGACCTTGCAGATGGAAAAGATCGCTATATAGCAGGTCAGGCTATGCCTAAAGCTTTATTGGGTGCTAATGTTAGCTTCCGTTATAAACAATTTGATATTCAGGTGCAAATGAATGGTGCGTTCGGGCACAAAATATATAACGGTACCTCTTTATCCTACATGAATATGAATCAGTTCCCCACATACAACGTAATGCAAGGAGCTCCAGAGAAGAATATTAAAGACCAGACAGTGACAGACTATTGGTTGGAGAAAGGTGACTATTTGCATTTTGATTATGTGACATTGGGCTGGAATCTTAATACAAAGAACATGAAAGCTATCAAGTCCTTGCGTGTCACGTTCTCTGTAAATAATTTGGCTACAATTACCGGCTACTCAGGGCTTTCTCCTTTGATTAACAGTACTACCGTAGGTGGTGATTTGGGTGTTGATGACAAACGTTTCTATCCGTTGTCTCGTACTTACTCTTTAGGACTTAGTGTTAACTTTTAATTAGATGTATATTATGAAAAAAAATATATTATATAGCTTGTTGATTTCAACAGTGGCAACTGTCGGTTTGTCTTCTTGCGATGCTTTTTTGGAAGAGAATCCGAAAGATCAGATTACGGAGGAACAGGCATATCAAAATTCTACGCTACTCTATTTAAATACAGTAGCTTCGCTCTATACCCAAGTAGGTGCTAATGGTGGTGGATCGGGTTTACAAGGTACTGACCGTGGTCTTTATGACTTGAATACTTTTACTACCGATGAGGCTGTTCTCCCTACACGTGGTGGTGACTGGTATGATGGAGGGTTGTGGCAGGATGTATTCCTTCATAAATGGGGAACGAAGAACGACTTGGTAAAAGGTTCATGGGATTATCTTTATAGGGTAATTGCTCAAGCCAATAAATCATTGGATAAGTTGAATGAAATTTTGGCGAAAGACCCCGAAAATACATCTGTGCCCAAGTATATATCCGAGGTTCGCGCATTCCGTGCTTTGTATTACTATTATCTGTTGGATATGTTTGCTCGTGTGCCGTTGGTTACCTCTTCTACTACGGCAATGGCTGATGTCGAACAGTCTGAACGTTCCGTTGTATTCACATTTGTGAAAACAGAACTTGAGGAATCTGTAGCTGATTTGAGTGATGCTCATAGCAACTTGCCGGGTGAGTATTACGGTAGAATAACGAAACCGGTTGCTTACTTTCTATTGGCAAAATTGGCTTTGAATGCCGAAATTTATACAGACGATAATTGGACTGACGGTTCAAAGCCCGATGGGAAAACTATCAAGTTTACTGTGGATGGAGCAGAAAAAAATGCTTGGGAAGCTACAATTGCTTATGGTACTAAGATTAAAGAGTTGGGCTATCAGTTGGCCGATAACTTTGCTTCCAACTTCTCTACGAAAAATGAAACTTCAGTAGAGAACATTCTTACTATTCCCATGGATCCTAATTTGTATAAAAATGAGTTCTATAACTTGATCCGTTCCCGTCATTATAATCATGGTAATGCTTATGGACAGGGGGGATGGAATGGCTCTTCGGCTACCAAAGAAGCTCTCGATGCTTTTGGATATGGAACAAATGCAGTAGACCCACGTTTTGATGTTACCTATTATGCCGGTAAAGTAGAAGGACCGAAAGGTATTATTAAATTGGATGATGGAACAGATTTGGAGTATCTTCCTGCTGAAATTTCATTGGATATGTCTGGTAAGGCTTCTGAAAAAACTGCCGGTGCACGCATGAAAAAATACGAACTGGATGCAGCTGCAACCAATGATGGTAAATTGCAAACGAATGACATCGTTTTGTTCCGTTATGCTGATGTATTATTGATGATAAGTGAGGCAAAGGTAAGAAATGGCGAAAGTGGAAATGTTGAACTGAATGAAGTTCGTGCTCGCGCTGGAGCAAGTACAGATGTAGTAGCTAACCTTGAAACATTGTTGGCAGAGCGTCTGAGGGAATTTGCTTGGGAAGGTTTGCGCCGCCAAGATTTGGTACGCTTTGGTAAGTTTACACGTGCCTACACTGACAGACCTCAACTACAGGGTGAAGCTAACGGATATACTACCGTGTTTCCTATCCATGAAGATGTTTTAAGTCTGAATACTAAGTTGACTCAGAATTACGGTTACTAATGTTTAATGATTTAATACTTGATAAAATGAAAAAAGTATTTGAATATATAGCAACACTCTTATTGCTACTGGCAGTAGGGACAAGTTGTGAAGAAGGAAATGATAACTGGAAGGTGATTACGGCTGTTCCGACAGGATTGTATATTACGGGTGATGCTACAATTTATAGTGCGGCTGCCACTTCCTCTCAATTGACAACTCCAGCGTTTGACAATGCTCCGGAAGGAACTAATATTGTAGGAATCTATACATGGCTCAAATCATCAGGGAGTTTCACTATGTTGGAGGTGGATTCTGAAGGCAATGAAATCAATTATGGCAGTGGAGAATCTGTTGCTACGACTCCGGCTCCGACTTATAGATTGACCGTAGGTGGTAGCCCGTTCACGGTTGCGAAAGACGGATTATATTATGTAGCTTTTAATAAGGCTGATAATCAGCTCACGGTTATCCCTACTGATTTTGGTATTATTGGTGATGCAACTCCTCAGCAGTGGAATGATGAAACTGCTATGGCGGGTGCTTTGAATGAAGCTCAGGCTACTGTGGAGTATACTATAAAAGATGTAACACTGGATAAGAAAGAAATGAAGTTCCGTTACTTGCATAATTGGGGCGTGGATATTCCTTATCAAGGGGCAACAGTGAAGATGCACTCAAATATGGGAGCCGTCGCAAAAGGTGCTATTTCCGAGGCATTCAGTGAATGTAAAGGTGGAGGGGATAACTTTACTGTAGGTAAAGCTGGCATTTATGATGTTACATTGAAACTGGATTTACGCACCGGTGTTTTTTCTGCTCAGGCTATTTGTACGGCAGAAGACACTTCAAGTGCTACGTTACCCGAAAAGATGTTTGTTGTTGGTGCACCATGGGATTGGAAGTGGGAAAATGCACCGGAAATGATACCGGTACATAGTCACGATGGTATGTTCTGGGGAATCTATTATATTGAAGCAGGTCAAGGCGTTAAGTTCAATAATGAAATGAGCTGGGATACTGGTGACAACTTTGGAGCTGAAAACGAAGAACCCAAAGGGTATGGCGAATATCCGGCAGGTGGAGCTAATTTGGTAATCAGTACATCAGGTTATTATCAGATAGTAGTGATATGTACACTTTCTGCGGATAAGAAGAGCATAAACAGAAAGATTGTTCTTTCTGAACCGGAGCCTTACTTGATTGGTGATGCAGCAGCTGGTGGATGGGATGCTCAGTTGGCAGATGTTGATAAATTCAAATTGAATGCAGAAGGTGAGTATGTGTCTCCGGTATGCAAAGAAGGGAATTTGCGTATGTGTGTAAAATTGGAGAACTGCGATTGGTGGCAAACTGAATTTAATGTTTTTGATGGCAAGATTCTATTCCGCGGTAAAGGCAATGATCAGGATGCCGTTAAGGTAGCTGCCGGACAAACAGTGAAGTTAAACTTCAAGGACAATACCGGGAGTATTCAGTAAGAACAATGTGCTGAAAGAATATAAAGTATTATAATGAAAAGGGCTGCAGGTGAAGTGCGCCCCAAAAGTTGGACAGGTTAAACATTAACCGGTTATAGAGAGGATGTAAATTAAACTGTGTCAGCAAGGAATAAAGTATTAACTTTGCTAACACAGTTTTTTTTATGAAAGAAGAATTTGATTTCGAGAGTATCAAGAACAAGGCCATTGAACAGCTGAAAGCCGGCAAGCCTTTGTTGGGTAAGGACGGCGCCTTTGCCCCACTATTGGAAAGTATATTGAATGCAGCCCTGGAAGGAGAGATGGATGCACATTTGACAGAAGAAGAACGCCAGATGGGTAACCGTCGTAACGGAAAGATGCAAAAGCAGGTTCAGACTCCCTTGGGCGAAGTAACCGTTTCCACTCCCCGTGACCGTAATTCGAGTTTTGATCCCCAGTTTATCAAGAAGCGTGAGACTATTCTGGCAGAAGGTGTTGCTGACCGTATAATTGGCTTGTATGCAATGGGAAACAGCACAAGGGAAATCAGTGACTGGATGGAAGAAAATCTTGGGAATCGTGTTTCGGCCGACACAATCAGTTCCATCACAGACCGTGTACTTCCGGAGATAAAAGCATGGAAATCACGGATGCTTGATTCTGTTTATCCTATAGTCTGGATGGATGCCATTCATTACAAAGTAACGGATGAACGTGGCTGCGCGGTAACCCGTGCAATCTATAATGTACTGAGCATTGACAGGGAGGGACACAAGGAGTTACTTGGAATGTATATATCAAGGAATGAGGGAGCAAACTTCTGGCTCAGCGTGTTGACAGACCTTCAGAACCGTGGAGTTGAGGA